>JACCDP010057670.1_pt1 | contig 72773 bp, 77 predicted proteins | sample 7445841 | NCBI WGS metagenome assembly JACCDP01 (sample SAMN15323441, study PRJNA562643) | freshwater metagenome | isolation source: river surface water | place: USA:Blue River Watershed | collected 2017-08-17 | reverse complement strand
CGGAACTGGTCGGGGCTGACCGTCTCATCAGCAACGAACAGCGCGCCGCCCTTGTTAGGCATGTACGACGCTGTCTTCTCAGGCAGCACCTCGAGCGCATGCACTAGCTTATTCGCCCCGTAGTGCCACACAGCAGTCTTAAGCAGCTTGGGGTTCTGCTCAAAGACGCGGGCCGCCGCCTTCTTGACGCGATTAGGTGCCACGCGCATGAACTCGAGGAACGACGGACGGGCCGTGGCTCCGCCAGCGCGGGCCTGATCAAAGACCAGCCCCGCCGAGTTGTCAGAGGCGTAGCTGAAGCGCCCAGTGACCGGCGGGACGATGGCCCGTCGAATGTCCACGTCGCTATTGACGGTGGGCGGCAGCTTCGTGCCGTAGCCCATCTCAGACAGGCTGGCCTTGTCGATCTGTTGCAGCCAATCCTTGGTCAGCGGCACGAAGACGTTCATCTCCCGGTAGTACAGAAGATCCAGCGGCTTTAGCTGGTTGTCTGCCATGACGACAGGGACATAGAGCGTTTCGCTTTGACGCTTCAGAACGAAGGTTCCGACGGCAGAACCGGAATCCGGATCGCTGTTGATCACCTTGAAGGTGACAACGTCCGGCCCGATGTTAGGCAGCTTCGAGATCAGGACGTTGTAAGCCATTTGAGTAAAACCCTGCTCAAACATCGGCTTCGTCTGGTCGTCTGAAAGCTGCCCGCCAGCAAACGACATAGTGCGCGGAGACATCATGGGCATGGGCTTTCTCCTGGTCCGTTGAATTAGAAGGGCCGTCGAGCGGTGGCCCGACGGCCCTCACGGGCACTTTAGTTCATGCTACGCGTTAGCGGTAGCTGCTGGTCTCACGAGCGATCCGGCGGATGGCGTCGAGGATAGCGGCCCCTTCCTTCTTGGCCTCCTCCTTCTCGCCCTTTTCCTCCTTCTCGCCCTTCTCTTCCTTCTCGCCCTTCTCCTCCTTGCCCTCGGCCTTGTGCTCCTTCTTCTCGCGCAGAGCCTCCATCAGATCCGCCATCTCAGCCTGCTTGGCCTGGTGGATGGCGTTGATGTAGGTCTGCCGGCCGGAGCGGTCCAGCGGCATCATCTGCTGGATGGCGGCGATCTTCTGATCCTCAGACAGCCCGCCGGGCAGGTAGGGGCCAACGTCCGAGGCGGTCTTGCGGAACAGGTCCATGTACACAGCCTGCTCGGAAGCGGCCTTCGACGCGGCGATCACCGAGTTGGTTCCGGAGACCGTGCGGCTGGGGACCACGTCGGGGGTGCGCTCCTGGCCAACGCGAGCAGCCTGCGGCTCGCTGAAGTTGGCGCCACCCTTGCCGACGACGGCGTAGCCCTCGGGGCGGTTCTTAAGGTCCAGCGCGCCAACGCTGTCGGCCGCAGCCGCCTGCGCAGGCGTGTTGCCCTTGTCGCCGCCCATGATCAGAGCGGTGGCGAGCTTACGGATGCTGGCCTGCTTCTTGGCATCCTCGTTAGCCGAGTTCACGCCCATGTCAGTGCGGCTGACGTGGCTGGAGGCGTCAGAGAGCTGGCCCACCATGCCGGGGCTGGTGTCCACCTGCGACATTCCGCGGGAGTCGGTGGCGTAGCCCTCAGGGCGGTTCTTGAGGTCCAGCGCGGCCACGCTGTCGGTGGCGGCTGCCTGCATCTCGGTGTTGCCCTTGTCGCCGCCCTCCATAACTGAAGCGACGCGGGTCTCGTAGGCGGCCTTCTCCATCACGGAGAGCGCTGCTTCCGAAGCGATCTTCATCACATCGCCCTGCGCCGCCATCTGGAGCGACTCGGAGGCGTGCTTGCCGCCGTGGCCCATGCCTTCCAGCTCGTCGGCAATCGCCATCAGACGCTCGGCCAGCGCCGCGACCGTCTCCGGGTCATGGCCTTCATCGCCCGACATATCGGGGGCGTCGTGCATCATCATGTCAGCCGCCGTATCAGCAGCTTCGTCCATGGCCTGCTTAGATCCGAAGTTGGCAAGGCCGTTGCGGACGAGTTCGTGGGCAACGCCGCGAGCGGCGGCACGCTTGAAAAGACTCATGGAGTTACTCCTGTGTGCGCCGCCTAGGGCGCCGTAAAGGTCAAGCTAAACGCTTTCGACCGGTCGGTCAACCACCCAGTGTAGCGCCAACCCGTTGGCCGAGATTTGCGCCGAGCATACTGCCGATCATGTTACCAAGATAGCCGAACGGCGAACCCGCAGCGGTTCCTAGTGCAGAGCCCACGGCCTCACCCATTCTAGCGGATCTCTCTTCTTCAGGCCCGGTAACCGCACCGTAAGCGGACATAGCTGACGGTAGGTACATAAAACCTGGGCCTACGTAACGGAGAGCTTTTTCAAGCCCACTGGCTCCCGGTTGGGCGGGGGGTACAGGAAACATGCTGTACCGGGTGTAGCTCCCGGGATGGAGCGCGGTCCCGGCAGCAACCTCGCGCGCGGCTTGCATGGGTTTGCCAATTAAGGCCTCTTGAGCGTGCGATATCACGCTAGGCAGGAAGGGTTGCGGACCTAGCTCAGGCGACAGCGGCGGAGGCGCGTACAGCTTCGCAACCTTAACGCCTTGGCCGCAGTAGTCAGAAAAGTGACTCATCAGTACCGCCCCTGGTGACCTTCACCAAACTCCGCACCGTGAGCATAGGCCGACACTGGGTGCGTGCTGTGGAGGTCGCTCGTTGCGCCGGTGTGCGCGCCCTTCAAAAGATTTTCTTTTAGATACCGGTGAGATAGGCGGGCCATCCAGTCCGGGTCTAGCAGCGGGGTGCGCGTAACGGGTCGCGTGATGAACTCAAAGTGCGGCGGATTCTGAACCACTTTCACGTCGCTGACATTACGGGTTGCCAGTGCCTGGACAACCGAAGGCGTCAGCTCAGTTCCGACGCTGAACTCAGAGTGCTCTTCACCCAGTACGTGTCCGGCCGCCATACGTAGCGGCATCGTCTGAACGTGCTGCACAACCTCTTTCTTGAACTGGTTGTACGGGTACGTCTCCCCTTTGAGAAGATGTGGGAACATACTGGAGCCTTCAGTGATCTTGACGTGCCCCACGTTGGCGCGCACCAGAAGCTCTAGGTGGCGGCGATCCAGCGTAACACCACTGGCGCCGTAGGTTTCTTGGAGCGACTGCGCCAAGTACTGTCGCCCAACACCTAGACCCTTGTATTTGACGACTTCGTCAGGTTTCATGATGCCGTCGGTAAGCATGTCGCCGGCCTCTACTTTTTGACCGACCGCAACCTTCGGATCTAGTCCAGGGCCTGCGTAATGAATCTTGGTGTTTACCGTGATGTAGTGCCCGCCGTGCGGCGCGGCCTGCACCTTGGTAACCGTGCCGTGCTCCGACGCTAGAGCTGCCTTGTGGTTGAAGCTGGCTGGGATCTCAAGCAGCTGGCGGACGCCCTGAAGTCCTTCGGTGCGCTTTGAGTTTCCCTTGAGAGTGCGGACGCCGTGCTTCGAGTTCAGCGTCATCTGCGTAAGTGGCTCACTCAGAGCCTGGGCCGCGCGAACGCCGACGTTCGCCCCTATCACGTGTGCTTGGAGGTTTTCGTCCAAGCCCTGACACATCTTGCAAACGCCGACATCAGCCTCACAAGTCATAGGCGACCGCACGAAGACAGTCGGGTGACGCTTCTTGAGGTCAGCCAGCACGCGGGTGTCGATGGTGTCGTTGCGCCTGTAGGAGTCGATGTCCTTAGCTAGATGCCTGGAAAGCGACGTGTTGTCCGCCGTCGTGACGTGGATGCCGTTCTTAGTCCCGCAATCCTCCTCAGTGATGATGTGAGGGTACATCGTGTTTACGAAGATCTTGGAGACGTCGCCGGGCTCGGACACCGACGTGGTGCTCTTGATGGTGTTGATGCGCGCCTCGTTGACCGTGGTCCAGTACTGCCCCGGTGTAAGGCCTTCTGAGTAGGCGCGGTTGATCAGATACGGCGTGATATTGCCCTTGGCGTCAGCGGCCGCGACTGGGGTCGAGACGATCTTCATCAGCTGTGGGATGTTGCCTCGGGCGCCGGTCAGCGCCATCTCGGTCATGCTGCCGCCGTGCGTCTTAGTGTGCGAGACGATGGCGTCCTGGGCCTTGAAGACCGCGGCGTCCCGCTCTTCACGAGTCTTGGCCTTGTTAAACTCCGCCTGCGCGTCCGACATGATCTTGTCGCGCGTCGCGTATTCCGGTGTGAGATCATCAAGACCCAAGGAAACGCCTTCAGTGGTGGAGATGTGGTCGCCTAGACGCTTCAGCTTACTGACGGTCTCAACGTACATACCCCGATCTTGCCGAGCCAGGGCCGTCAGACGCTTGGTGAGCGACGACTTATCCAGCGCAACATCAACTTTATGTCCATCCGGCAGCAGATCATTCAGTAGGTGCTGACCTAGGGTCATCGGCATCAGTCACCTCAGACGTTGGCGGGTAGGTTGCTGTTAGTGAAGAGTACGGGGGAGCCGAAGCCGCCCATGCGGTTGAATACCATGGACGGCTCTTTAGCGCCTTTTTGCTTGCCTAGCTCAGGTAACGACCCCACAAAAGAGTCTACGACCGGGTTGTCATCCTGTTTGTGCACTAGCCCAAGCTTGTCTAGCGCTGCTTTGCGGCCGTTTCGGTAGCGTGCCTCTTTAACGGTGGACATCTAACCCCCGATCTCGACGTGATCCGATAGCTTGATCTCGCCCCTATGGTAGGCGGCCAGAGCCTGCTCCTTGGTCTTGAACTTGTGAACAGGGCCTGTAGTGGTTCCGGGGCGTGAGGCGCGAGCCAGTCCTAGCACAGCCTCCATCGTCGGGGCGACCATGAGATCATCCTTGCTGCGGTCGCCGAAGACCAGGTGCGAGAGGGTCATCTTCTTCACCTCTTCGATGGCCGCGTTGGTGACTGGGGCGTGCACCTGGAAGGTGTCGCCGTCGTAATCGGCGTTCATGCCCTTCTCGATGAAGGGGTTAACTGCGATGGTCTTGCCGGGCGTCGGAACGGCGTATGCGCCAACGATGTTGTACCGGTGAAGCGACGGCGCACGGTTCACCATCACCGGCCGCTCCTTGATCTCGACCATCATCGCATCGCGGGCGGCGGGCTCGCGCTTCTCCAACATCTCCTTGGCGCGTAGCGCGTCAAAGCCTTGGCGTACCAAGCGGGCGATGATGAACTTGGAGAACATGCCCCAGAGCATCTCCTCTGGGATGCCAACCTGATCCATGCCCAAAGACCCGTCAGGTGCGATCGTTCCGCGCCCTGAGACGTCCATCTGCCGCTTCATGACCTTCGCCTGAAAGAACGAGCTCTTAGGCGTGGTCTTGCCGGTAATGTGCTCCAGGAAGCCTTTGACGTTGCGCTTCTGCAGCTTGGGGTTGTCCGTCTCGTGTGTGCCGATCACAGCCCCAACAGCGCCATACAGGTTCGAGCGAAGGTTCTGCCGCTCCTCTGGGGGCAGGATGGGGTCGTTGATTTCAGCCTGCAGCGTCTTGTTGTGCAGGATCGCGTTACGGTAGAGCTCGTTGGCGTCACCGACCACCAGGTTACCTCCCTGGTTGGTCGGCATGATCGGTCGCATGACCGGAGGTAGAACCGGTAGCTTACTGATGACGTAAGCGTCGCCCGCCTTCAAACCCTGAGTCTTTAGAGCTCCTATGAACTTGATCTGCTTAACGGCGTCGTCCAGGTTAGTGCCCTTGAGACGCTTAAGGGAGTTGTGGAGCTCCTCGTGCTTAGCCTCCAAGTCGATGCCGTTTAGACGCTTGCGCATCTCAGCGCCGCCGTGGAGCATGTGCTGGGCTTCGAACTCCTTGGCGGTCAAGCCTAGGAGGCGTCGGGCTGGCTCGGTGAACACCGGGTTCACAATCGGCTCTGCTAGGTCGATGTGCGACCACTTAGTGCCGTCACTACCACCGGTGACTACAGGATCAAACAACCCGCCGCGCTCAGGCGATAGGTCCTTGGCCTTCACAAGCTTCTCGTTCTCGATGGCGCCTGCCGATAAAGCCTCTACGTGCTTGTCGGTCATGGGCATCAACGTAAGCTTGTTGTTGTTCTTATCCACCGCGATACCGGCAGCCTGAAGCATGCCGATAAACTTGTTGTAAGCGAATGGCGCGTGAACCTTCGGCAGCGGCAGGCCCAGCTGTAGAGCTTTCCAGAACTCCTCGTTCTTCTGGCTCTTGATGGTCGCCGCCTCCTTGAGAACAGCGCGGGCGTTGTGAGCAAGCAGGCCGTTGAACTCCAACATTCCCAAGCCTTTGGCGCCCTCTTCGCCGCCCTTCATCGGCTGCTGGTTGGCGTCGTAGGCGCCTGTTCCGCGCGCAGAGAAGTTTGAATCCGTCGTCTTGAACAGGCGGTGCGTAAACTGGTGCCCCACCAGAACGCCAGGGATGGTCTTACTAGTAACGGGGTCGTGGACGGTCTCTTTGTCCTTGAGCCCGTGCTCTTTGAGCAGGTTCTTAGCCCACTCAACATTGTTACGTCCCGTAAAGTTTTCGAAGATGATCGGCTTCCCCGTCTTCTCGGCCACCTTAGAGACGGCCGTCTCGAGGATCTGGCTAGGGTTGATGCGGCTGATGACGCCCTGTGCGGTGTAGATCAAGTCGATGGGCCGACCGCCTTCATCGCGGATCATCTCGTGGTCTGGGACGATTTTGCTTACGACGCCCTTGTTTCCGTGGCGGCCGGACAGCTTATCGCCCACTCGCATAGGCTCGTAGGTACGAATTGTGACCATGATCCGCTTCTCGGACTGGAACACGTCCAGCACTTCCCCCTCGAAGTCGTGATGCCACGTCCGGACCTCTTCACGATATGGACGGACGAGCGACTTGCGCAGGTTGCCTAGGATCGCGTCCGTCGAAGTGGATTTTGACTTGCGGATGCCGACGATCAGAGGGTCGTGCGGATGAACTTTGGCGCCCTTCTTAATGACGCCTTTAGCGTCAATCTTTTCGTACTGCGCCGCGGTGTAGAGCGACCCAAAGAACGTCCGGTGCTGCTCTTTGCCGATGGTGACGTCAGCGTCGATGTCCATCGTCTCTCGGTACATGTGCTCGCTAGTGAGCTTCTTTGCAGCGCCTTCGGAGATAACCACGGCGTCATTAGAGCTCATGCCGTAGTACGCCATATAAGCTACGCGTAGGTTGGTACCGAGCGCCAGCGTGCCGTTGACGGTGTAGTTGGAGTCACCGAGCGTCTGACCAGAGGTGACCTTATCCCCAACCTTAACGTTGATGGTGTGGTGCAGGCCAGTCTTAGAGGCAAACGGATAGTGCTGCGCGTAGGGGATCTTGATGAGCCCATCCTCCGCCGCAGCAGCCGTCTTCTCAGTCTTGGTCAGGTAGTCCGCCTCGAAGCTGTCCCACGGCATCTCGTCGATGGAGCCGAAGCACCACTCCGGGACGTGATCCATGAAGCACTTCTTTGCGTCGTCTTTGCTGTCAAAACCGAGCATAACCTTGTCTTCGTCGGCGGTGCCGTCCTTCTTCACCTGATGCACGACGTAGACGTCATCTGTGGGGCCGCCCTCTTTCCAGTAGAAGTCCAGGCACTCGCCATCACCACCCCGCGTGCCAGGGAAGTAGCCGTAGGCCGCCTTCATGTCGCGGGACCATTTCTCGCCTGTCTCCTTGTTCACACCAGACCGGGTGTCGCCAGGCTCCAGCTCAACCTTCAAGATCACGCCACGCAGCGTCTTCTGGCGCTTTACTGCGCCAGCCTTCTTAGTCAGCTGAGGCAGCTTTTGAGCGTCGTGCGGCCGGATGTAGATGTACTGGTGGTCAATCTTCTCAACGGTGCCGTCAACGTGAGACGTGGGCACGATCATCTTGCCCAGCTCGTGCTCGAAGCTCTTGAGTTCCTTGCCGGAGGCAGACAGGAACGGAGCACCAGTCTGAACGTACGGCGTCTGCTTGTAGAGCAGCGGTAGCGCCTGCGTCTGCATCTTGCTCGCCATGGTCGCGCGGTTGCCCTGCATGCTGTCCAGGAAGGGCAGCAGGTTGGCGGCGGGCGAGTAGAATTGCGTGGTGCTGTAGAACTCGTACTGGCACTTCTCCCGAGGGACTTTGGTCACCTTGCCGTGGTCCATCGCCTCAACCAATCCGACGGCAGGCTGGTGCGGGAACATGACTACGGCCTTCGCGAGCATGGCGGGAGACGCGTGCGTGAACTTGCCCGTCTTAAGGTCCTTGACCGGCGTGTAGAGGTTTCCCTGCGCGTCGCGGTGCGCCAGCATGCTGGCTCGGATGTCCACGCCGGCGGAGAAGGACTCCGGAGTACGGACGGGGTCGAGGATGCCAAGGTGGGTCGAGTGGACCTCACGAGCCTCAAACGGGATGGCGCGCTCAGACCCGATACCGCCTTCGCCCATGCTCGTGACCTTCACCGAGTGGTCGATCAGTTCCATCGGATTGATGCCCGTGGGGATGGAGCTGAGCTGGCTGGTGGTCAGGAATGATCGGATGCCGCCGCTGAACGGTGCGCTGGGCAGGATGTCGCGGATCGCGGTCTTGCTGGTCCCGCGCAAACGCACCTTGCTGGCGATAGCTCGAGCGTCCAGCTGAATGCGCTCTTTGACGAAGTCCGAGACCGAGTGGAACGTCTTGAACGCTAGGCTGTCTCGGTCGTCCACTTCCTCAGACGACTTATAGACAGATAGGAGTTTCTTGCTGGCGTCCAGCAGGGCTTTTACGGTTACTTTGTCGTGAGCCTCACCCAGGGTGACCTTGTTTACTTCAGGGTCCATCAGAGTGTTGGCGTAAGCCGAGTGGATCGCCGACAGCTTACCTTCGGTGCTGGTGTGAGTCTGTTCAGAGGCTCGGATCAGCTTGCCGTAGAGCTTATCTACAGACTGATCCATCTTCTTAGCAAACAGTGTTTCGTTGACCCGGGCAAGGTCAGCGCCCCAAGCGTTGGAGATGTCCATGTGTGGGACCCCGAGCTTACGCAGCACGGGGTAGAGCGGGATCATCGTCGTCTCGTACTTCATGAAGACGGCGCCGGTCTCCGGCTCAATAGACATGCGGAAGTTCATGCCCTTAGAAAGGTTGAACTGCGTCTCGATCTCTTCGTTGGCCCTCTTACGCGTATAGACGCCGGGCTTCATGCGGATCTGGTTGGAGACCTGATACTCGTTGCCGCCGACGATGAACGTGTGCCGCTCCGTAAAGTACGGGAGGTGCATCAGCGTCATGTTCTTAACGCGCTCGACTACATCGCCCTGAGCGTTCTTAAGAACGACGGTCCCCTTGATGGGCTCATGGAGTGTGCCGCCTTCAAGCAGCGCCTTCTTCTGGTCGTCAGGACCGAAGTCTTTGTGATGCACCCCGATGTCCTCGATCTCGAGGTGGTGGTCACGGATCTTCATGGGGAAGGAGGTGCGAATACCGGCCACCGCATGCTCGCGGATTCGGTTTCGCTGGCTATCGGCAGTGTCGAGGATCGGCGTCAGCATGGTGTCCAACTTAGCACCGGCCCGTCCGTAAGTCAGGGGGTCAGGCTGGTATAAGTGAATGTGCCCCCAATTACGCATGGTGCGTAACGGCACACGAGGAGAAAGTCATGTCCGAGGAAAAGAAGGTAGGTGCGGTTCGTAAGTCGGTTCGGCCGGTGCCGACCTTGCGCGCCGCCCTGGCGCTCATCGTGGAGCACGAGAAGGGGGGTCGTATCATGACCCCCGAGGCCATCGGGCTGTCGTCTAGGGACGCCGTGGCCAGGGCGGCCAAGGCCGCTCTGGAGTTAGGTGGCAAGGTGTGTTTCTTCTGCGGCGCCGACGCGCCGTACAAGAAGCTGCCGCTCAAGAAGACGGGCGGCGTGGATTGGGCGGCTATCGATCTCTGCAAGTGTCTGGCCGACGTGCGGAGCGACACGTCGTTTGCCATGCCGTGCCGGTACCCGCACGAGCTCATGGACCTTCTGGAGAAAGTGGAGTCCGGGGCCGTAAAGGACTCTGAGACTGCCTTCAGCGCCAGCTGCCGCGCCAAGAAGCGCGACGCCGTCACCAAGGAGACGTCCGTCTGCGGCCAGCGGTTCAACGTGACGGCCGGCGCCCTGGCCCGGGCGGTCCGCGGGTATCTCAAGTGGCAAGGCAAGGAGCAGCCCACCAAGACCGAAGGTGAACTGCTCCTGGGGTTCAAGCACCAGACGAAATGCCCGACCTGCCGGGAGGACACCCGGCGCAAGCTGCCGCCGGACCAGCCGCAGCTGGATGGCCGGCCCAAGGTCCATCCGACCCGCCGCGACCAGCGTCTGATCGACGGCATCGGCGCCCTCATCCAGAAGGGCGGCCGCTAATGGCTATCCGATTCCTGGAGATGATCTCAAAGAGTCTATTCAAGTAAGAACGCCGAGCTCGCTTCTGCGGGCTCGGCTTTTTTTGGCCTTAAGGAACAGCTCTAGTTGCAGGCTTAGGCACAGGGGAGTACCAGCGTAGCGACACTGCTACCGAGCCGTCCTTATTAGTGATCTCGGTCTCGGACCCCAGCAGGACTTTACCCTTCAGGATGTCGTCCATGACATCCTGGTACTCCCCAACCATCGTGTGCTGGCACTCGATATCGCCTTCATCTGGCAGGATGATCGAGCCTTTGGCGATCCCGTCTCGACAGCGGTCGCAGTACTGCCAAGGACGGTAGATCAAGAACACCCGTCGGTTGGCGCGGTAGTCGTACTTGGGTTGGCCTCCGATGCCGTCTGGATCTCCGTACGGGACTTGGCTGGCCCCCGGCGGAGGTGGAGGCGACATCGGGCCGCTGAAGTCGCCGGGGGAGGGTGCTTGGCCGAAGATGCTCGCAAAATCGCCGGGGCCGACGTTAGACATTCTTCACCTACATCATCGGAGGCTGGGCCTGCATCTGAGCCTTAGCCGCCTGGTTTTGAGCGTTCTGCTGGTCCTCTAGCCGCTGGATCACGACCGAGTAGAGCACCATATCCTCCATCTGGAGGCTATGCAGCTGTGATCTACGCGTGCCCGGGTCCGTCTGCATCAGCTGGCCGACGATGTTGTCTGCGGCCGCGATGACCTTCTGCTGGTCGTAACCCAGTCCGACGTTGGACTGAGCCGCCGCTTGGGCCTGCACCTGAGCCTGCAGGTTGTTCTGAAGCTTCTGAACCTCAGCCTGCACTCGCATGCCGTGCTTGACCTCGTCGAGCTGCTCCTGAAGGCGTTTGCTGCGTTCCGCGTCCAGGTCCAATCCGAACCGGTCCGCCAGCGTAGTGAGCGACACCATCTGAGTCCCGAGCTGTCCGGTGGCCATCTGAAGCAGGAGCTGCTTGGTCTCCATATCGTCCAGCATCTGCAGGGGCGGTAGTTTGGTCTCGATCCGCTCCCACCCAAGGAACTTGGCGATCTTGTCGGTGTACCACTGGAGCAGGTCGTTCATGTCGTCCGAGTGGTTCTGCAGCTGGTTCTGGAGCATGCGGATGTTGCCGTCCATGCCCGCCTTGGTCAGTCCGCCGTACAAGAACTCAGGCGGCAGCCCCATCGCCGCCAGGATTGCCTTATCGGCTTCCTGCACCTCGCCCAGCGTCAGCAGCGCGCGGCCCTCCCCACCGACGTTGGTCACCTGCACGGCAGTGGGGGCGAACATCACGTGCAGGGGGTCCTTGCGCCACTGCCGAAGGTTGGACTTCATCTCCTCCTGCCAGCGGGTAAGGTTGATGAATTGGCTGGGGTCCTGAGGGCCGCCGGCCGGCGTCATGATGCGGAAGGGGACGATGTGTTCGAGGGCGATGGCCTCGTTGGCCCGGCGCAGCGTCGCCGTGTACAGGAACAGCTTGATGGCTGCGGTAAGCGGCGGGAAGCCCCACTGCTGGTCCATCCCCGAGGGCGATGGCACCTTCATGTGGAACAACGCTTCTTTCTCAAAGGCAAAGACCTTGTCGTCTCGGATTGCCTCCAAGAACTCCATCGGCATCGTGTCGATTAGCAGCTTGCTGCCTGCGCGTACCTTCTTTTTAACGTCCTCAGGGATGTTGTAGTAGTACGAGCTCTCCCCCGTGATCGGGTTGTGCTCGATGTCAATGACCTTTGGATCCCATCGGATAATGTGGATCTTCTGGATCGACAGGAGCTTGCGGTCCTGAATAGTGCCCAGCGACCCGCGGTTGCAGGAGGGGCACATGTACTTAAATTTTAGATTTTTGATCTCAAACTCATAATCAGTGTGCTGAATGTTGGTCTCTGCGTTGCAGTGCTCGCAGATTAGAAACCGAAGAAACGGCTGGTACATCGACGTAAAGTGGTTTCCGTAGACGTACTTGTCGAAGGACGCCATGAGTAGCGCCGCTTTGATTTTTAGGTGCTTCTCGTAGAGGTTGCGGTACTGGCGCTTCAACGCTTCGTTGGGCGTGTCGTACACGATCTCGGTGATGACCAGCTCACCAAACTTTCTAAGCGAGGCGTAGATGTGCGCGCTTTGAAACGTAAGGTACTCACACCAGCGAAAAAGATCTTTTAGCCGGCGCGGTACCATACCGGTCAGGAAGTCGAACGCCGGATTGGTATGAGAAGATGCGCGATCAACGGCCAAAAAAGCGTCGTTGAGTGAAGACTCAGGATACGGCATAGTGCCTCCTAGGACCCTAGAACTCGAGGTAACCGTGACACCAGTTACACTGACGATTGTAAACCATACCCCGGCGTTTGTCGTGCCGGGGGATGGGGGCGCCCACGGGCGTGTGTATGGCGGGGTCAAGGACGCCGCTAACAAGCGCTGGCTCTACCCTGCTTACCCCCCGTTCGGCAAGCGCGTTCTGCAGGACATCCGGACAGCCTTTCCAGACGCTGCACTTGACGATCTAGCTAGCGCCCAAGAGCAAGATCTAGACCACGTTGAGCAGCGCGTAGTGGACCAAGTCCTGCCCGACGTAACCCTGCCCGTGAAACCCTTTGAGCATCAGAAGCAAGGTCTAGCAACGCTCTACCACAACCCTCGCTGGGCCCTTCTATGGGATCCGGGCGTGGGAAAGACCAAGGTCATCTGCGACCTCAAGCTGATGCTACCAGGCCAGAAGATGTTAGTGCTGGCTCCGCGGGTGGTGGTCTCTACGTGGCTGCGAGAGATGGCTTTTCACTCCGGCGGGCAGATCAGGACCGCCGCGATCTCAGGTACGCGAGAGAACAAGATTGAGGTCATCAACAACGCACATAAATACGATGTGCTGGTGACTACATACGGTACGGCTCGCACGCTGGGCTTCCCGAGCCTAGGTAAGAAGGCCAAGGACATCCTCGGGGCGGCCAAGAAGCCTGGTGTTCAGGCGGTAGCGAAGACGCTGGCGTTGCTCCCCAGCACAGCCAAGCAGGCTGAGTGGGCCAAGAAGTGGGTGGCGGGCGCACCGCTCGCTGAGCTCGCAGCTGAGGTAGGGCGGGCGCCTCGCAGCTGGATCGGCGAGATCGATTACCGGATCGTGGTGGCTGACGAAAGCCACTACCTGAAGCAGGTAAACTCCAAGCAGACTCAGGCCGCTATGGCCTTGGCCGCCAAGGCGCCCCGCAGGTACATCCTGTCGGGGACTCCTGCGTTGGGCGATCCCCGGCACCTGTACGGCCAGCTGAAGTTCCTGGCGTCGTCGCTCATGCCGGAGAACTGGTTTGAGTTTGCCAACAAGTTCTTGGTCAAGTCGCCGTACAACGACCACATCGTCACAGGCTTCAAAAACCTGCACATCATCAACCAGCGCGTTGATAGTGTGGCGCTCCGCCGGACTAAGGAGGAGTGCCTGGACTTACCTGGGCGTCAGACTATTGACGTTCCGATTACGCCGTCCGGTCAGCAGGTCAAGTGGTACAACGACGCCCTAGATAGTGTGGCGGAGCTGGTCAATGAGCAGCTCAATCTGGGGCCGGAGGAAACGCTGATCGACGACGTAAACGCTGCGGTCAAACTCAATAAGCTGGCCCAGATCCTCTCAGGCTTCATGTACGTGCAGAAGCCTGTAGGGCCCGGCCAAGAGCCCGTGCGTGAGGTGCTGCGTACCAAGGAGAACCCCCGTCTTGAGGCGCTTCAGGGTCTGCTCGAGACGATCCTGGAGAACCCCGCTAACAAGGCCATCGTTTGGTGCGTCTTCAAGGTGGAGATGGAGGACATCTGCGGCTTGCTTGAACGAGAAGGAATCGGCTACGTACGCCTCGACGGCAAGACCAGCGGCGACTCCGGCGCGCTGCTCGGCAAGCTTGAATCGGACGCCACCTGTCGCGTGCTGGTTGGGCAGATCAGCACCGGCATCGGCTTCACTGCCAACGCCGCGGCTTACACGGTGTACTACTCGCTGGACTGGAGCTTGGAGCGGTATCTGCAGTCCAACGACCGTAACTACCGTGCAGGACAAACTAAGAAAGTTACAGTCTACCGACTCGGCATCAAGAACAGCGTGGACAGCTATAAGACCAAGGCTCTGGATCTGAAGCAGGACATCAGCAAGATGATGACGGCCAAGGTTACGTGCGTTACCTGCCACAACCAGGAGGTTTGTCTCGAGTCAGGGACCGAGGCCTTTGGGGAAGGGTGCATCTACAAAAAGTCGGTCGAGAAGAAGACGGTTCGTCCCAAGTACTTGGACATGGAAGACACGGAGGAAAGCGAAGATGAGGATAACTCTTGAGGCGTCAGACATCCTGGCGCTGCTCAGTAAGCACTTCGGTAAGACGATTCAGCCTGCCCAGGTGGACTTCAGGCTAGATCCGCTTGAAATTGAGGTATCAGGAGTAGATCCTGTAACACCGCCGGCTCAGCAACCGACGCCGGTCCATAGGTCCGCGGAGCGTGTAGTAGAAGACGAAGGCGAGTCGATGGAAGATACTCTTAAGCGCGCTCGAGAGATCGAGAGCATCGCTAGACGAGGTAACTATGTCCGATAGGCCGAAGCTTGAGCTTCCCGACGATTTTCGAGTGGACTGGTTGCCTAAGGGCACATTCAGTCACAGTCAGTACAACACCTTCAAGAAGTGTGGTCAGGCGTACTACTACAAGTACATTGAGGGTGTGCCCTCTCCGGGATCCAGCCGCCTGGCACGCGGTAAAGCTGTGCACCGAATGGTGGAAACGGCGCTGCGGCAGAAGATGGCGGGCCGCGTAGCAACCTTGGCCGAAGTGCGTTCACTGGCCAACGACGTGGTCAAGGAAGAGACGCAGGACGTTGTCTACGAGGAGGGCGAGAGCGAGGAGACCGTCCGGAACGGCGTTGTAGACGCGTACACCGAGTACCACGTCAAAGCGTTGGCGAAGGTCAACCCGGTCGCCGTTGAGGAGCCTTTTGCGGTGCGCATCGCTGGCGTACCGATGATCGGCTACATCGACCTGATCGACGAGGTGCCCGCGGTCAGCGTAGCAGGACTGTCGCCGGAGGACGTCGCCGCCGCCCCCAAGGCAAAAGTGGTCGTGGATCTCAAGGCTACGTCCAAGTCCTGGTCGCAAGATCAGGTTGACGCGAATCCTCAGCTGACCCTCTATGCGCACGTGGTGGGCACGACTGAGGTTCGCATCGACAACCTTGTGCAGCTCAAGACCGGTGTGGCGTACCGCCCCATGACCAGCCGGCGCGACCAATCCGACGTGGACAACTACGTCGAGGACCTGGACGAGACGGTGCGGATGATCCGCGCAGGCATCTTCCCTAAGACCGCGCTAGACGGCTGGGCTTGCGGATCTTGCGAGTACTGGAACATCTGTCGAGGACGTAACAAGCGCTAGGAGATCCGAATGGACAAGTACAGCGTGGTACAAGAAGATACTTGTGACACAGTTTGTCGTGGCTGCGGCCGAAAGCTGGTTGATCGGTCACAGACAAACGCCACGCTGTGCCCCAGGTGCGGCACAAAACCATACGAGGAAACGCATGATCAGCGGACAAGACAAACTTAAGGCGATTGCTACGCTGCACATGATTGCTTACAGCAGTGATGCCCCCGCCGAAGCGGTGGGTGCTGAGCTGCTATTTGCAATTGGCCATCTACTTGAGGGCGTTGCGCTCCAAGATCTACAACTGAGCGTCATCGATAAAGATGAGCTCATCCGAGAGGTAACAGTAAATGGTGGTTACATCGCAAACCCCTTGGCTTACGCTGGCAATCGGCGTCGTAGGGCTCGCAAGAAATCTGACGGCCAGCCGGCGGAAGGCGTCCATGAGTGATTTTCTGCTCAAGCTGGCCGATCTTGTGGCGGTTCCAGCTCCGAGCACAAGCACCAAGGTGCCTGAGCTGAAGGCTACGTGGGCGGAGCTAAAAGCAAGCCTGGCGGATAAGCCGGAGTACAGCGCTCAAATCGCAAAGATTGACGCATACCTGGCCACCCTCTAGACGTCGGAGAACTCCGAAAGTTCTAGATCATCCAGGGTGGCCCGTGTACGTGTAGTAACGCGTCTTCGGATGTCACGGACCGCTTCAGAGGACACGCCCATACGTTGAGCAATCTGACGCAGCGTGCGCGGCGGCTCACGAAATCCGTAGAGTAGCTTGATAGCGTACCTCTCACGTAGAGAGAGGTCCAGGTCCCGTAGCACCTGGTTTATTACGGACCTAGAAACACGCTCATCAAAATCAGCGGTATAGTCTTTATCGTCTGACTGCTCTGCGGCAAGATCCAAAGACTCAATAACTGCCCCTGGAAAATCCGACTCAGCAGAGGTTCCGTCACGCCAGCGGGCTCTAGCGGCCTTCTGCTGGTAGGCGGGGATTCGGATAGACCCCATGGAGTCCAGCTCTTCGAGGATCTTCTCTCGGATCCACCAGGCAGCGTAAGTAAGAAACCGTGTACCGCGAGAGAGATCAAAGCGGTCTACGGCCACGAGCAGCCCCAGATTACCAGCGGACACTAGAGCGAGGAGGAGGTCTTCTCCATGCCTCTCGCCACGTGAGTGTTTCAGGTAGTCGCGGGCAACCTTCGCTACGTAGCGTACAGCGCCGGTGACCAGCTGGCTACGAGCGGACAAGTTACGAGGATGATTGCATACAGGGCACCGGTCAATGGAAGCCGGTTCCGTGTATTTGTACTGGCAAGCCGAACAGGTCCGGTACAGGTCGAACAACATGCGCTCTTTCGGTCCAGTCAGGAGCTCAAAGTTGCGTATGTCTTTGTAGTAAAGATCCGAGGCTTCCATGCGTCACCGACTCCTGGCGAGTAAGCTGTTGCGCGTGTCTCGAGGGTCGGCTAGTCTGCCCGCCCCACGTAACCGAGGTCACGATGAGTCGTAAGAAGAGCGAAACGAACGCCGAAGTCAACCCCGTAGAGGAGCGCCAAATGTCCGAGGAACAGACCACTGCAATCACCAAGGCCGAGTCCGTCGCAATCGCGGCGGTGCCCGCGCCTCACCCCGAGAACGCCAAGCTGGCCGCGCTGCTTCCCCTGAAGCTGCGTGATCGTGCTCTCCGCGTGTGGCGCCCGACGGCTACCGAGATGCGCGCGATCCTTGATGCGCTGACCCCCGAAGTCCGTGAGAAGGTGGAGGGGTTGTTCGACAGCCTCAACACCGTCAATGACGGCCTGCTGGGAGACGTGGAGCCACGGTTGGTCCACGACATGAAGCTGTATCACGGCGTCGGTTCGGATCCCCTGCGTCCGAAGTCCGTCAACAAGGGCCAGTTCTACTCGACGAACGGTATGACGTTCGACGAGTCGTTCGTGGGCGCCGTGCTGGCGATCACCTCGGGCCGCACGCTGTGGCCGCCCCGCGGCAGCAGCACCAACTCGCCCATCTGCTACTCGGCAGACGGTGAGATGGGCTCGGAGTTTGGTGAGTGCGGCAAGTGCGAGTACGCGCAGAAGAAGTACCTGGACGGCGGATGCAGCCGGGACATGACGGTCTACTTCGTGGACCGTGAGTTCACCGGGATCTACAGCATCAAGTTCAGCAAGACGAGCTACGCCAACGGCATCACCCTCAGCAAGATCCTGCAGCAGCTGAAGGTGATGTGGTCCAAGTGGGTGCAGTTCGAGGCCGGCGAGCAGACCGCCAAGGGTAACACCTGGCACACCGTGAAGGCGGGGCTCCTGCCCGTCACGGCCAAGAACAAGGACGACGTCGTTGTTCCTGTGGAGCTGCTCCCGGTGCTGCGCGCGCTGAACGCCCTGATCGTCGGGGACGTCTACCTGCCGCGCGTGGCTAAGCTCTATACCCGCTCGGCTGAGGAGGTCGTGGTGTCAGGTGAGGACTCGTCCGGTGCCTCCGTGGATGACGGTGGCGGCGACTACTCCCTCTAATCTGACATGAACTGAACCTAAGGGGGCTCTTACAAACAGTGAGAGCCCCCTTTTTTTCCTCAGAGGTCTAAATGTCTTTCCTCCCGCACGTCATGAGCCACGGCCCGTGGTCGGTCTCAAAGCTCGGCGTCATCGAAAAGTGCAGCCTGCAGTTCTTCTACAAGTACGGAGAGAAGCGCCCAGAGGTGTTGCCCAGCTCTCCAGAGAGCCGGATCGGTACCGCAGTCCATTCAGCTCTGGAGCTAGCGCTGCAAGGCACAGACCTAACTCGAGCGCTGCGCATGGCGGGCAAGACGCACGAGCTGACCAGCATGGAGCTCGAGGAGCTCGACGCGCGGTCGGAGCAGATCAAGGACTTCGTAAAGCGTGTGGGGCAGTTCAAAGAGAAGCACGGCGTCCGGAGTACCCACATCGAAGAGAAGTGGGGGCTTACGGCCGACTTCAAGAGCACGGGGTTCTTTTCTAAGGATGTCTTCTTTCGAGGGGTGGTGGACTTGGCAATGATTCCCAGCAACGGGGATCTGGTCATCATCGACCACAAGTCCGGTAAAGAGCGTGGGCTCGAGTACTATGCACCGCAGCTCAAGGTCTACGCGATCATGGGGCTGGCTAAGTATCCGAACGCACGGAACGTGAAGCTGGGTCTGAACTTCATCACCACCAATAACATGGTGTGGGATTCTCTAACTCCTGCGGAAGTAGTTCGCAGTCAGTACCAGCCCTGGCTGGTTGACTACATGAACGAGACATGCAAGGGGCTGACCGAGGCACCCGCGCCGAAACCCTCACGCTTGTGTGACTGGTGCGGCTATAAGCCTATCTGCCCCGCATTCGCTGAGGTGTCCGGTGCCACGAACGAATCAAAGCAAGACTAAGAAAGCCGCGGCGCAGCTAACAACCAAACAGCTCAGTAAGATCTGGGCGTCACTAACTCCGGGAGTGTTCGTAGAGAAGCTTCGCAACGTCCAGCCTACCGGGCGTTGGAGTGCGTCAGGCCATCGAATCACGGGTTGCTGTCCGTACCACGACGACAGCACCCCGTCGTTCGTGATCTACCTCGACCGTGGCTACGCCAAGTGCTTCGGCTGCGGCGAGTACGTGTGGAACCCTGTGGACTTCTGGGGCCACCTGCGTGATCAGCGGCCGGCGGATGCGCTGTCCGACCTCAAGCAGACCTTCGGGCTGTCGGGCATCACGCAGCAGTCCATCAGCCAGCTCAGTGCCTGGACGCGACACCAGCTGGTTAAGCGCCGGATCATGGAGATCTGTCACCGCACGATGATCGACGCGGTGGCTTCGCCTGACACGTCCACTGAGGCTGTTCGGGCGGCCGTGAAGTGGATCACGGTGGATCGAAAGATCCCGCTCAGTGCTCTCCACACGCTCGACATGCTGGGCGTGATGCCTGCCGTTGCTAAGATCATGGACGTGCTTGACCTTGAGGCTAAGAAGCTCAATGAGCAGGCTGAGTACGACGCCATCCGCAACGGTACGAAGCTGGAGAAGGTTAAGTCGCTGGCTGAGGAGGCTAAGGACTACCTGGCTATCGCTAACAAGTGGATCGGTGGCGTTGTGTTCCGGTACGACACGGGGCCTGACGCCATCGGGCGGCTCAAGATCCGCATGCCGCAGTCGCACGAGTTCACAGTGCTCCCTGACACCATCGACCCCGACATGGGGTTCTTTGGCGTCGGGTGGTCGCGCTACAAGGGCCTGCTCGGCAGCCAGAGCTTTGGCGGCGGGGTGCACATCGTGGAGGGCGAGTTCGATGCCCTGACCCTGATGAGCCACCAGGTCGAAAGGTACGGCGGTCCGAAGATGGTCGCGATCGGTACCGGCGGGTCCGGTAGCGCCAGCGCCATCGACGGGCTTGTGCAGGCTGCCGGAGCCGAAGAGGTCTATCTCGTCAGCGACGCCCCCTCGAAGAACGGGGACGCATTGGTCGAGGCCTGGCTATCCAACACACGTGAGCTCCGTGCACGCGTGTTCGTTGGCTGGTCGGAGCAGCTGCCGGGCGCAGGTGACCCGGACGAGGCTGTACTCCAGCACGGTGTCGAGAAGACGGTCGAGACGATGCTCGATCTGCGCAACCGGAACATCTTCGTCACGCCGCAGGAGTGGGTGTACTCGAAAGCTGAGCCTGAGCTGAACGACGTGGATGAGGGTGATGACCGGCGGCTGGTCGAGGTGGCCAGCAGCTGGGGTCGCCTGCTCAAGGACCAGACCGAGTGCGAGGCGTTCATCGACGCCTGCTACAAGAACCACCACGTACCCACCGGCGGACTGAAGCGGCAGATCATCTCCCTGGAGGAGACGGAGCCCGCGTTTATCGCCCGGTTGTCAGACGTGCTCAGCCAGGAGTTCTTCGTCATCGGCCAGAAGGCGATGGAGTCGGACCGCAAGCTGTTCCTCTGGCACAAGCAGCGCGAGACCATCGTTCAGGTGGGTCTGGCCGACGACGCGTCCATCGAACGTGAGATGGCTGCGGCGCTTGGCCCTGCGTACGAGTTCTTCACCGATCGGGTGGGCGTGCCCTCGTTCCTGGACGGGTTCATCGACAAGGAGCAGGGGCCGTACCTGCAAAAGTTCGACTCGGTGTGTCGGTGGTACTACAAGCAAGCACTTGTGCTGATGGCTCAAAAGGCGCCTGACTTTCAGACGTCTATGGTCAAGAACCAGGGGCTGCACGTCATCAAGAACCCCAAGGGAGGTACGTCAACCCTGTACTTGATGAACGGCAAGGCGATCTATCACGGCCAGTACATTGGCGGTACCGACGCTCAGCACCTGCAGTGGGCTAAGCTACCGGGGCCTAGGCACGACGGCATCCTCTTTGACGTGGGCTTCAGCGCTCAAAGAGATCCGCCGTGGCTGGAGTCGGTCGATACTGTAAACGACCTGGCACGGGCTACGAAGGTAGACATCGCCAAGCTGCTCGAAAAGATCGAGAACGTGCTCGACGTGGGTTGGCGCTTCAAGCACCACGCGGTCACCGTGAAGTTCATGGCTGCGCACATCATGGCAGCCTCGATCGGTGATGCGTTCCGCCGCAAGGCAGCCATCGCAGTGAACGCTGAGTCGTCCTCCGGTAAGTCCAAGCTGCTGATGGGCTTGCTGTCGGGCAGCGGTACACAAGATCTGCACATCCTGTCGGCCGCTGCGGGCGTGAGCAACTACACCCCCGCCTCGATCCGGCAGACGTTCGGTAACAAGACTCGAGTGCTGGCCCTCGACGAGTTTGAAGACGAGGGTGGTAACGAGAAGCGGAGCAAGACCGTCGCTGAGGTCCTGGACATGCTCCGAGACCTGACCAGCGAGAAGCCGATGATCATCCAGGGCTCTCGTACGGGGGACCCGGTTCGGTACACGCTGAACACGTTCGTGTTCACCGCTGCCATCGTGCTTGCCCGCAAGATCCAGGACGCAAACCGGTTCGTGACCATCCAGCTGCAGCACATCGATGGCCGCGACGATCCCCGCAACATCATCGTCCGTCAGTACGGCACTGACTACATCCCAAGCATCAAGTACGACCTCGACGTCGGCTTGATGCCTCACGTAGCAAACGTCCAAAAGTACTACGCGGAGATCGACAAGCAGTATGCGACCGCATCCGCCCGCCCCGCAGGAGTAGAGACTCGGTACTTGGAGAGCATGTTGCCCGCGCTGACCGTCATGCGGTTGGTTGGCCGGGACTACAACAAGTTCCTGCATGACTTCTGTGACGCTTACCGAGAGACCATGACGCTCAACAAGACGCACTCTGAGTCCGGGGAGCTCTTCAACACCCTGGTTCAGAGCCCGCAACTTGTTGTGCGCGACCCCAACACTAAGGAGCTCAACCACCACAGCTTCCTGCAGCTCCTGGCTAGCGAGTACAACAAGAAGATCATCAATACGCTGGGCTCCGGGCTCTACTACGACGAAGCTCAAGGTCTCCTTGTTGTTAACTGGACTCAAGCCATGCAGACGGTGCTGTGTAAAACCAGCAAGTACAAAAATGAGACCAACGTCTATGCGGTCCGGGAGCTTGCTAACCGTCACCCTAAGGCGCTCAAGACGGAGGAGCTCATGAAATCTGGCGCGATTATGAGGTTGAGGAAGTGCGGGGTCCCGGCTATGACGCCGCACTCACTCTCGGCTTTCAGGGTTGACGACTGGATCAAAGAGCTCAACAAAGAAAATAACCTCGACGACGACACGACCACTAAGACGGAGTCTTCGGATGTCCGACACGACCCCTACCTCGACGGGTTTTAACTGCTGTTCACGCAACAAGGGAATCTGGTGCCGCGGGTGCGCCAACGAAAAGACAGCACACTTCGTAAACGGGACGATCGAAAACAAAGCCGACCTAGTAGTTGTCACTGACTCCAAGTTCATCGGGCGCTACGCGGAGGAGGCCAAGGTCCACCTCCCCTTCATCGACGACGCAGACCGGGTGATCCTGTCCGCCGTAGACAGGCTCAAGAAGAGCATCAAGGGCGCCACATCACTTCGAGTGTCGCCTACGTACGCGGTGCTCTGCGTAGCGGACGACCCTAACCGGGACACCATCGACCGCTGCGCCAACTTCCTGCGCAATTCTATCTCCAAGGCGACCGACACCAAGCCTCCCGTGCTGCTTCTGATGGGCATGGGGGCTTGTAAGGCTCTGGGCATCAAGGCGCCCAAGCTGGCCGACATCCAGAGTCGTGTCATGCAGGTGGAGGTCAACGGGGTAGTTCACACGGCGGTCATCACGGTCAGCGCCAAGATGCTGTCCGCGATGCCGGGTATCTACAACGTGTTTGACAAGGACCTGTCCCGGGCGATGGAGCTGGCCATGCTGCCCGTGGAGGCGCAGCAGGAAGCCCGGTCCCTCGATGAGCTGACGAAGGAGTACGTGTTCCCTCAGACACCGGCGGAGGTTCGCGCGCTGGTGGATCAGATCATCGCCTACGGCGCCAAGCCTGACAGCCATGGCATCGCGGTGGACACCGAGACCAACACCAAGTTCCCGCACCGAGCCAACTCCAAGCTGCTGGCCGTTTCAGTGGCGTGGGATACGGGGCGTGCGGCGGCCATTCCGATGTGGCACGACCAGTGCCCGTACGATCCGGCTGAGGTGGTCGAAGACATTAAGCGACTGCTGGCGTGTGCTAAGCCAAAGGTCTTTCATAACGCTAAGTACGACCTCAAGATGTTCATGAAGTACGGGTGGCACGTAGAGAACTTCTACTGGGACACCATGCTGGTTGAGCACTGTCTTGAGGAGGACAAGAAGGGGCAGTACGGTCTCAAGGCGCTGACGCGGGTGAACTTTCCCGAGTTTGCGGCGTATGCCGATGAGCTGCATGAGCTCCAAACCAGGCAAGAGGGTGAGGGGCAGCTCGAGAACATCCGTAAGAAAAAAGAGGAGGTTGAGCTAGAAGCTGATCCGCTGCTGGCCAAACCTAAGAAGAAGACCGCTAAGAAAAAGAAGGAGGACGGCGGCTTTGAGCACATCCCCCTTAGCACCCTGCTGAGGTACGCAGCCATCGACACCGACATGACCTACCGCATCTCAAAGCTGCAGGTGGGCAGGGCTAAGTCGGAACAGCTTGCGTACGAGGGACGTAAGAAGGCTGGCGCCGCTCTAGCGCGAGCAATGAAGCGCGAGGTGCCCAACCTCAATTCGGAGGGGCATCCGGTCATCTCCGCGTTCAAGACAGTCACTCGGCCGGTGGTCAGCGAGCTGGCCGAGATGGAGTTCAAAGGTATCCGGGTGGACCAGGCAAAGATCCTTGGGCTGGACAACGCTCTAGGTGAGCTGATCGGCAAGGCGGAGATGGAGCTGTACCGCATCGCCGGCACGACCGACATCAAGCTCAACGGGGCAGCGGCCATCGCCAGGCTGCTGTTCAACACTGGGTACGTCGATCCCGACACCGGGGTGCGAGTGGTGCACGAGCCCGTGAGCATGACCGCTACAGGGCAAGCTCAGACCACCGAGAAGGTGCTCAAGGCGCTGGTGGCCAAGAGCGGGTGTAAGTTCTCGGCTCAGAAGCTCATCTACGCCAAGGCTTACAAGGCTAAGAACACCTTCATTGCCAACGTGCGGGACCTGTCGTCCTTGGATGGGTTTCTGCACACCAACTACAACCAGCACGGCACGGCTACTTACCGCCTCTCGTCTAACGACGAGAACATGCAGAACATTCCTAAGAAGCTTGCCGGGCACTCGATCAAACAGATCTTTGTGCCTGACGATGACTCCTACGTGATGGTCAACGCGGACGCTAAGGGTGCCGAGGTCCGCATCTTTACCGCGTACAGCCGGGACCCTGACCTCATCCGCTCGCTGAATGAGGGGCAGGACACCCACTGCTTCATCGGGTCTCGGATCGTGGCGGTGGTTCGAGAGCGGCCGCATGAGGCCAAAGAGGTGTTGGCCGCCATTGGTCTGGATGACGACTACCCCCTGACCTACGAGGACTTTGCAGCGCGCGACCAGCTCAAGCAGAGCCGGCCGGCGTACGGTGAGATGCTCGACAAGTTCCGCACGGCGGTGAAGCGTGTGGTGTTCGGCATCTTGTACGGCGCGGCAGCTCCGAAGATCGCGGAGACGATCGGTATCAGCCAGGACCAGGCTCAACAGATCATCGATCTGTTGTTCAAGCTGTATCCTTCGATCCCACGGTACATGGAGCAGACGAAGTGGGAGCTCGCCACGTTCAAGATGGTGGAGACCTACTTCGGGCGGCGGCGCCGGTTCGACATCACCAACGCCCCCCGCTACATGCTGCGCCGCGCGGAGCGTCAGGCCGTCAACTTCAAGATCCAGTCCACGTCGAGTGACATCGTCATGGGCCGGCTTGTTGCGGCTGCAGCACCGCTGCGTCGAGACATCGGCGGGCGGATGCTGCTGACGGTGCACGACTCACTGGGGTTCCAGTGGCCTAAGAAGTACATCACGCAGCTACCAGAATTTATCGAGACTTACCTGGTACAAGGAGCTGCTAAGGCCCATCCATGGTTGCCCGTAGCATTCAACTGGGACTTTGAAGTCGGTCCTAACTACGGCGACCTGAAGCCTTTGGACGTGTACTTGGAAAAGAACCCGGACGTACGAAAGATGTCAATGCTCGAAGAAGCGTATTCCGAGGAAGACATTGAGGCGGCGCTAAAAGACGCCGACGAGGAGTAGACAATGAGCGCAGAGAAGAAGTGGTTTGACTCGATGATCGGTGAGTACATTCGGCTCTACACAACCAACGCCGTGTTGCACGGCCAACTGCTCGAGCACGACGAGGATGTGGCGGTCATCCAGGGAGATGGGCTCCCGCCGCTGCTGGTTTACAAGGACTACATCATCAGCTGCTCTGCAGCGCCCGTGGTTCGAAAGGACATCTAATGCGACCCCTCAACATCTGCTGGATCGACACCGAGACCACTGGGTTCAGTTTTGAGATCAACGAGATGATCTCGTTTGCTGGCATCAATGAGGCGGGGGAGGTTCTCAACGTCAAGATCCACCCCGAGTACCTTCACACGGCCGACCCGAAGTCGCTGGTCATCGCAGGGTACGACCCGGAGGTCTGGGCAAGAGAAGCTGTGACATCTGAGATAGCCGCCAGGATGATCCAGAAGTTCACCGAGGGGTGCACTCTGGCAGCGCACAACGTCGCGTTCGACAAGGGCTTCCTGGAGCAGCTCTTCAGTCGAACGGACGTCATGCCGCTATGGCAGCGTCGCACTATCGATACGGTGACTCTGGCGATCTTGTTGCAGGCCGCCGGCCTGACGAAGGGCGCCAAGCTTGACGATGCCTGCGGATACCTTGGTCTCGCCCCTCGCGGCGAGAGCCACGACCCGCTGGACGACGCTCGCCGCGCCAAGGCCATCTGGGATCACTTCATGGTTCTAGTTCAGAAAAATACTAAGTAAGTAGGTAAAAGAAAGCGTGACGGTCCGATTAGGCTCGGAGCTGACGCAGCGTCAGCCTGCTGAAACAGCAGAACGGCCTAGTATTAACTACCTACAGTTCTCCTTGTGCGTGCTCGATCTAAGAAGATAGTGCCGTTCTTAGCTCTCCGCGCGACACAAGACGAACTTCCGGTATTTATTCACATCAGCGTCACAACGACAGGGTAAGTACAACCGACGCAACGTCGGTACGAAACGTAAGTGCACTACCTGCGCTAAGCAATAGTGGCGCCTAGTGTCGTGTAGGTTCGAGGATCGGAAATTGCGCGCGGCGCAAATTCCCTAAGTAGCAATTCAGCTAGGCTGCAAAGCGATGCCGTATCGGCATCAAGCACTACAAGGCCTTTCACGTCTGAATGGGGCGTGGGGGGGGGATTCAGGCAAGTAGCTGGTTGTAAGGTACACGAGGACTGCAAAGAGACGCTGTAACAGCGTCAAGCTTCTTGGGCTTTGCCCTGGAGAAATCTTGAGAACCTGAACTGCAGGAATTCACTGAGCTCGTGTAGCAAGGAACGTGCGTAGACATTCGTATGTGACGCTGTAACAGCGTCAAGCCTTCGGGGCGATACGCCCGCAGATACCTCGCGCCGACCTTTCCAGGCGACACAAAGTACGCACAGAACGTCAAGAAGTGGTCGCGCAACGCGGCCAAGGTAATACCCGCAAGCGGGATGTACCCCGAGTACCCGAGCTACGATCGGGCTCGTGGTGCTCAAAGTGTGCGTAGATCTACGAGGATGGTGCTGCACCAGCACCGCGCTACTCGGCGCTTCGCGCCGGTTGCTTGATGAGTTTCCACAGGGTGGGATACTCCAAAGTACGCACAGCCAACGTGTTGGGGCGTCGTAACGACGCCAAGCCTCTGTGCCTTCGGCAAAAGTCATCAGCCCGCCGGCGGCCCGGACATGGTCACTAAGTGTGCGTAAGTGCGAGGGACGTAACAGTTGACGCCGCAACGGCGTTGCGCTAGTTGTTCGGTACCCGAACTGACTCAGGGCCTCGAGCTCCGGCAGGCTCTACTTAGCTCGCAAGGTAAGGTAAGTGCGCAGACTTCTTGGAAGTGACGCTGTAACAGCGTCAAGCTCTTCGGGGCAAGAGCGCCCCGACGGGAAGATAATAAGACCTCCCTATATTTCCAAAGTGCGCATACGAGCTTCTCCCCCAGGTCGTTACTTGGGGGAGAAGTCGTAGAACTGCAAGTCGCCGGTCACTATTTTTGCCGCCAGCCACGCAAAGATCTGCGCATGCAGACAGTCGTCAGGTTGCTGCGGCGAGTGGCGCCACACTTTTTTACCGCTGCTGGTGACCTCCTCGTAGACGTTCAAGAGGTCCTGCATGGCTACCTGCATCTCACGGTCAGTGGCGTACTCAACGCGCCCCTGCTTGAGCAGCATCATGTAGTTGTCGATGGCTGCGGTGCGGTGGACCATGTATCGGTCGGTGCTCCAGACGATCGGCTTACCGCCCGAGCCGTATTGCGCCATGAAGGTGCGGTGCGCCCCCAGGCGCTCACGCAGCACAGCGTTGGGCAGGTGGCCTTCACCGGCGTCACCCACCGTCATGCGTACCTGATAGCGGCCAAGGATGCCCGCGATGGCGTCCACGTCAGCCACCGGGTTGCCGCCCTCAAAGACCTGGTAGTGGAGCGTGCGCAGCTTCTGGAGCTTGGGCACCCAGCCAAACACCCAGACGACCGTGCGCGACACGCCTCCGCTGCCGCCGCCAGACCAGTCAACCCCTCCAACCGTCCAGTCCACACCCTCGAAGCCTGGATGCTGCGGGAACGGCGACAAGCTGTGCCCTCGGCAGATGTCCTTCAGGTCCTGCAGTGAGACCAGGCGCGATCCCGAGGCGTCAGAGACTCCAAGCACCTCGTTCCTAAAGCGGTGCTGCGGGTAGGTCTCCAGCTTGTTGAGGAGGTCGTCCCAGCGCTCCTGAGCCTTCTCCGGGTTCTCCGGGCAGGAGATCGGTACGTTCTGCGGGAGGATGGGCTGCGGGATGTGGAAGCCTTTGATCAGGCGCGCCTTGGACGTCGGGTCCGCCGCCTTCATGTCGATCCACTGCCCCGTACGAGGATCGAGCGGTCCGCCGCACTTCAGGCAGATCGGCCCGTGCTTGCCCATCACCTTGTCGCTGTTGACGAAGGTGTACTTGGAGCACGCTCCGCACTTCATCACCCATTCGCTTTGAGACGACCGATCCCAGAGATACTGGATGGCGTTCTCCATCGTCTTTGGCGTGCCGGCGTAGGTTTCAAACTTGTAGTTTGAGTTAGCCATGCACTCGTTAACGACGGGCACTACGGCCTCAAACAACATCTCTTGAAACTCGTCGTACGCAACCCGATCAGCTGAGAAACCACGGGCACGGTCGGCGTCATCACAGGCGTACGTAAACGCGTTCTCACTGCCGTTTGTGTACGACCGGTGCAGGACGCGGTCGCTAGTCTCAGGTGATTGAAAGAACTTACGCACCAAAGGTGAGTACGAAAGAACCTTACCTAAACGGGTATTAGAAAATATTAGAGTCTGCTCTTTCGAGGGGGCCAGGTAGTACGACCGGAAGTGGGGGATCGACACCGACTCCGCAATGATGAAGTTTGCCAGCGACGTAGACTTTGCAACCTGGCGCCCACACATCAGCAACGTAGACCTAAACCGCCCGTCATAAATCGCGCGGTACATAGGGTATTCGTTAAGTGAGAAAGGTTTCCCATCTAGCCACAGCAAGGACTCAGCAATCTGGGAAAGGCGCTTAGGCTGGGTGGTGTACATACGAGGAATCCTAGCACTAGAAACGGAGTAAGCAATGGCCAACGAGCAGAAGCAAGAGCAGGTTCCGTACTGGGAGAAGCACGGCATTCCGCGCATCAGCCTCAAGCAGGCGGGTCAGGTCCTCGACATGATGATCCGGACCGGCCAGACCCGCGGCGTCATGTGCCTCATCGGCGACGCCGGCGTCGGCAAGACGCAGCTAGTGGAGGGCGTGGCGCGGCGCAACGGGTATCGCCTTCAGACCATGAACTTGGCGCAGTTCGGCCTGCTGTCGGGCGGCGTCCCGCAGAAGGCTGAAGACGAGCACTTCCGCATCGCCGTGCCGGAGACGTTTCCGAACAAGTCGCAGGGCAAGACGCTGCTGTTCTTGGACGAGGTCAACCAGGGCACCGACGCCGCCATCAAGATGTTCTTCCAGCTGGTCGAGGGTCGCCGGCTGTACAACTACGAGCTGCCGGAGGAGACGATCATCGTGGCCGCCATGAACCCGGCCACCAAGAACTACTCCGTCTCGCGCGTGGAGACGGACGTCGCCATGAACCGCCGCCTGTCGAAGTACTTCGTGTACTCGACGCACGACGCGTTCCTCGAGCACGCGGCGACGGAGCACTTCAGCAAGAGCAAGCCGGCGCACTCACTGGTCCAGCGGTTCATCAAGCACAGCCCGGTGTCTCTGCTCGACGAGAAGGCTCGCGATCTCGGCAAGCAGTTCCCGTGCCCGGCCACGTGGCAGACGGTCTCCGACCGGCTGTTCATGCTGGAGAAGGAGGGGGTCGAGCTCGGGTCGTCTCTGGCGGCCACGATCATCGGCGGCATCATCGGCACCACAATGGCCAAGCTGCTTGCCGAGTACGCGCACACCGACACCCTGCTGAGCTCGGATGACATTCTGTTCAGCTACCCGGAGCACCGTGAGACGGTGCAGCGCGCCGTCGAGAAGGGCCACCAGCAGATCTCGGATCTGTTCGAGAACCTGCCGCGGGTCCTGCTGGCTACCAAGCCCGAGACCAGTGCAGTGGCCCGTAACCTGGCGCAGTTCCTCAGCGACATCCCCCGCGCCAAGACGCAGGCCATCTACACCTCGCTCGCGGCGCACGCCGGCGAGATCGAGGGTGGCATGACGTACTTGAACAAGCTGGCGCTGGAGCTGTCCAAGGACCCGCAGTTCGCTCAGCTGTCGAGCAGCCTGCGAGAGATCGACGCCATGATCAAGGGTGAGCGCACCCGCGATCCTATGGCCTAGGTCGTGATGCGTTCTAGATAGTCGGCTAGGTGCGCCTTGCGAGATTCAACAAACTCGTTGATCTCCTTGGCGCGCTGCTTAGCCACGAGAGCCTCAGGTGTACTGGGGCTCTCTTTTTTTGCTTCAGCGGCGATAGCCCGAGCATGCGCGTGATTCATGCGATCAAGCTTGTCCTGCGCAAAACTCAGAGCGTCGGGGGCTAGCGGCATAGCAGCGGCATACAGACAAGCTGCTGCGTAGGCCTCGGGCTCCGCGTCAAACTCCGTAACGGGCAGATCGTCCAACGTGGTGGAGATCGCCAAGCAGGCGTCAGCCTCAGCGATGCTTGCCGCCAGGATCTCAGGCTCAACCTGCTCGAGGCCGGAGTAGTCGAAGTGCTGGTGGCTGAACGCCCTCGCGGTGGCGGCAAACGCCCGCCAGTCCCACCAGTACGACGGCGTCATGCCGAGCGCACAGGCGGCCAGCAGCGCGTCGTGGTGCACGTCATGCGCGCCGGCGGCCTTCATCTCGTGCCAGATCACCTCAGGCTCCCACGCCATGCAGGTGGGTCCGAGGAGGATTTTGGCGGCGGCCAGCAGAGCGGCCGGAGGGGCTTCGGGCTCGGCAATGATCGCACGCGCAGCCGAGGCGTTACCCCGGCCGCGCATGAGAGCTACCAGCGCATGAGCAATACGCGTGTCGGCCATTACATGCCCAGCTGCTTGCGCAGGGTGATCTTCAGATCGAGCGGCAGCGTCTCAACCACGGCCAACAGCGAGCTCGGATCGGGGCGACCGCTCGGCGCGATCTCCTGCGCAAGCTCCTGGCCGCCGAGGTCAGCCCAGAACGAGGTGGGCAGCCCCATGAGTTTGCTGACCGGCACCATCACGCCGCCGAGATCGACGGAGTCCTCAGCCAGCTTCTCGGTGTTGAACACTGTGGCCATGGCGTCGGGAAGACGGCGGCCAAGGTAGCGGTCCACGCCAGAGTTGCGATCCACCGTATCCAGCGCCGAGGCGATCTTGCTCAGCCCGTGGCGGTCAGACGACTCACGCGGCAGCGTGCGCAGCGCGTGGGCGATCTTCTGGTACATCGGGGCGTACTCTTCGCCGGCGCGCTCGAGGCGAGCCTCAACCCAGTCAGCGGCACGACGGGTGTCCGAGACAACCAGGCCAGCGTACTTGGCGATCTCACCGTTACGGGCACCAGCGCCAGCCAGACGCACGGCTGCAGTCGTACGCAGCTCGAGGGGGAGCTTGTAGCTCTCCTGCGCGTAGAGGCTGGCGGACTTCTCAAGATGTCCGGCCGTTAGTGGTAGAAGGTGATGATCAGGCAAAGCGTAGGCTTCGGCCGGCGCCTCGCGCTCCTCCTGCGCCACCTTCTGCACGTCGTAGATCGACGGGTCCACGCCGTAGATGTCCAGCGCAGCCGCAAGCCGAGTCTTGACGTTCAAGGGGACCTCAGCGGCCTCCTTGGCATAGGCGTATGAAAGAGCTGCCTCTTCCCGCGTGTGCATAGGAAACTTGCGCTCACTAGGCCAAGCAAAAGCCGAATCAGGCAGCTCACCGGCGAGCTTTGCGTCCAGCTCAGCGGTCTTAACAACATCGTACAGACCGTTAAAACGCTGCACTAGATGGTACAAGTTACCGTGCGCAGCATCGCTGTACTGATCGACGATCGCCATGTTCTACCTCCCGCTGCTCAGTGTAGCACGGGACACGAGGTACGAGGACAGACCCTAACGGAGGTTCGCTATGGCCCGCAACATCGAAGAGAAGTTAGCCAAACTCAGCACGGACGAGATTCTAGCGTGGTGCGTGACACCGCGCGGCGGCAACCACATGGCCGCTCGAGTTCTCAATCAGTGCGCCCTGACGTACGACAACACCATCCCCACGCTGCAAGTGGAGCTTGGTAAGCGCGGCCAGCTTGGTCTGCGCGTCAACACCGAGTTCTTCCGTGGCCTGTCGATCGCCGGTAAGAAGTTTGCCGTCAAGCACGAGGCATACCACCTAGCAGCGTTCCACCTGTTCCGTTTCACCCGGCTGCTGGATCTGTGCACCAACGACAAAATGCGGCGCGCGCTGGTTGCGGTGAACAACATTGCGGCGGACGCCGAGACGCACGACGCGTACATGCGCGACGATCCGGACTACAAAAAAGTGGTTGAGACGGGTGAGATGCAGCTTATCACACCGCAAACGTATGACCTCCCGCGTAACCTCACTTACGAGGAGTATGTGGCGATGTCAATTATGAAGATTCCGGAGATTGCCGCTAAGCTAAAACTTAACAGCAAGGGCGGGGGAACTATCACCATCGAGGCCCCAGGCAGCGGGAGTGGAGGGAGCGGTAAAGGTAAGCCTACAAAGAATTCAAGCGGGACAGGTAAAGTGGATGATGAGGAGGATCTGTCCAAAAACGAGCGCAAGATCCGGCGCAGCCTTCAAGAGATGGCCGAGAAGTACTCGGATCTGTTTGAGAAGCTGAACGAATACTTCAAGAGCAACAACGGCGGACATAGCTGGGCGGAGGATCTTGCCGAAGAACACAGTAAAGACCCTGAGGCGTTCCAACAGAAAGTTGACGCCGCCCGTCAGCAGACTCGCCAGATGGTACGGCAAGCCATTCGAGACACTGAGCGGTCGCGCGGTCTCGTGCCTCTCGGGCTGCAGGGTATGTACAAAGACCTGCTGGATGATCCTCAAGTGCACTGGACAGAGATGTTCAAGGACTGGTTGTCCACGAACGTCATCAACCAGCTCGAGGAGACGATCGCCATGCCCAACCTGGCTTTGCTAGGCGTGGACTGGTGCGAGCCGTATCCGGGCATGTGCTACACGACGGACTTCACCATCGCCTGGCTGACCGACACCTCCGGCTCCATGCAGGACGCGGAGTTCATCAAGGCTGTGTCCGAGGTGAACTTCATCATGGCGACCAACAAGCGGGTCAAGGTCCACATGATCCAGATCGACACCGCCATCCACCACGAGATGCTGGTCAGTCAGATCGACTGGGAACCGCCCAACCGATACGGCTACGGCGGCACTCGACTGGCGGCGGCTATTCGCCGGTTCATGGGTGACGAGCCGGAGAACGGTGACCTTGGTGACAAGGCGGTGCTCCTCGAGAATCCGCCGACCAAGCACGAGGCGATGATCATCTATACCGACGCCTACATCGAAGACCTGACCGAGGCCCGCGCCAAGTTCCCGGGCCCGGTGGTGTGGCTGATCACTACGGACGCTACTCCACGCGGTGTTGATCCGCACAAGGATACGCTGATCCGTATTACGCCCTAGTAATGCGAAACACAGAGGTACGAGGACTACTTTAACTGAGGAGGCTTATATGCCTGCCATCAGCGTTTACCTGTCGAAACGACGGGCCGGTAAGATCATTCCGTTCTCGCGCTTCTATCTCGTGGACTATGAAGACCGCCATCTGATCGAGCGGCTGTTCCCGTTCTCGATCGTCATGCCGCTGAATGAGGCGTACCTGGATCGTATTGCCAAGTGCGTGCCAGCGCACATCGTCACTCACACGCGTGAGAAGACGTTGAATGACGATCCAATGGACATGATGGACGCTTTTGAGCGTCGGGAGCGGTGGAAGAAGCTCCTCGATTATGAGCACCGGGAGTGGGTGTTCGTGTTCCCGATCCTGCCTGACGGCAAGAAGAACTTTGCCCCTCGGTCATTGGGGGCGCAGTGGGGCGAAGGGGAGCGCGACACGGTGACGTTTACCGACATGGCGTACCTGCAGATGCCCGGGCGAAAGGTGCGCCCGCCGTGTCTGGCGTGCCCCAGGTACATCTTGCAGCAGGCGGGCCAGTGCAAGCTGGGGGATCCGATCTGCTACGAGACTCTGGCTCTGCGAAGCGCAGGCGACCACGGGGCGGCGGAGGACGATGAGGGAAATCCGGGGCAGACCGCTGAGCAGCTGGTGCAGCTGACCGTGGAGGGGCGATGAAACAACTGACCAAGGCGCAGGTGTTTGAGTTCAACGAGCCCCTGATTCCTGGGGCGCCCATGCTCGTGGACGACGTAACATTGGCCTACCGCATGGGATTTCAGGCCAAGTCGCTGTGGTACTTCATCAAGTACACCGAGGACCAGTACGACGTACACACCATCCCGAAGGCCTCCGGCGGTCGGCGCCTGATTCACGCGCCCAAACCTCCGATCAAGCGGTTTCTAAACCACATGCGTACACGCCTACTTGTTGGGTTGTGTGAGCAGCTTGGCAAGCATGTGGTGGCGTACCGGGAGGGGCAAGGCACTCGGCAGGCGGCCGAGCTGCATCTGCGGCCGTGCCCTGTGTGCAGCGAGCTCGACACCGCACACACCTGCACATACGAGGTCACTACGCACACGGACAGCGCAGGCGTAACCCGGTACAAAAAGACCAAGCACCAGCCCGACTGCAAAGCATGCGCTACGGTCAAACCGCACGCTTGCCCGCGCGCGGGTACGAAGATCAAGATTGACCTGAAGGACTTCTTCAACAGTACTAAGCCCGCATGGGTCCGCGAGTACTTTCAGACAAAGGTCGGTTACAACCGGTATGTGTCTGGGCTGCTTGCTAGCGTGATGACCGTACCGATCGGCAACAAGCTGCAAAACCGGCGTGGCGTTCCGCAGGGCGCGCCTACCTCGGGCGACATCTGCAATCTGGTGGCGGATATGCGGCTGGACGAGCCGCTGCTGCAGCTGCTGGCGGGAAGCGATTGGGCTTACACCCGTTACGCCGACGACCTGTACTTCAGCCATCCAACCAAACTGGATTACCAAACCTGCAAGCTCTTCCTGGATGGCGTATTCGGCGTCATCAAGAAGTCAGGCTGGCGTGTCAACATGGCCAAGCTTGAGGTTCAATCACCGCTACGACAGCAGCGGTTGTTGGGCATGACCATCAACCAAAAAATCAATGTGCAGCGCGCGCAGTTCAATCGGCTGCGCACAATCGTACACCGCTGTTTCTACGACGGCTTTGAGGTCGGGGCACAGCTAGCCAAGCAAGAAAGTGGTCCGAGGACGCGTAGCTGGATTCAAGGTCAGATCTCCTGGTTCAGAGCAATTAATCCCGCAAAAGCAGATCAAATTCAGGCGGTGTTTGACGCCGCAAGGGATCGTCATGGGAACTAAAATTACGGTAGGGTCCGTGAATAACACCAAGGCTGATGTACCGTACTGGCGCCGACGTAAGCGCAAAGGCACGTCACCGGCGCTGGTACTGCAGACCGAGCCCGGGATCAGTCACGGGGAGTACATCAAGAAGGTCATTGCAGTCTCTGAGCTGCGCGCGTTCATCACGGATGCGTTTGTGGCCGACGAAGAGAACGGCAAGTTGTGCATCGCACCTGCGGCAGTGCGGCTTCCGCTCCCCGACCCCAACAGCAACGCGGTGGAAACACTGACGCTGATCAAGGGCGACACGCTCGAGATGCACGACGTCAGCAGTCAGAAGCTGTACGACTCCTGCCCCGTCGTTCTCATCCGAGACACTGTGGGCTGTAGTCAGTGCGAGCTGTACGGCAAGGGTTGCGGTGTGCCTGCCTTGGCGGAGGCAAACGCCATAGGCGAGGTTATGGCCCTGGACGATTTCACTCGGGCAGAGGAGACCGTGCTTGCCAAGGCGGCAACGACCGCCGGATTCACCTGGGTGGCGCCCAACCACACGACAACCGAGACCTTTGCTCCCAGATACCAGCTGTGGGAGGACATGGATCTCGACGACACCACCATCAACCAAAAGAAGTCGGACCTTATCGACAGGGCACGCGCCGCGGGAGCTACCCGGACGTTTGAGCGCAAAGAGTGTCCGGCATGCCCCGCTAAGGAATACGGCTGTGACAGGGCAGCGTACTGCGCGGGCAGGTATCCCGATAACGTATCCATCTGGACGGACCTGCTTAAGCTGCGTGACCAAGTAATGGCCAACAGCGAATGGACCTGGGAGCAGATCTGGGCGTTGCGTAACTTCGAGGAGCAGTTCTGCCAAAGCCGGGAGCGGTGGATCTTCACCGGCTTCATGGTGCAGGACGGCAAAGTGGTTGGCGTACTTCGTCGAAAGACGTGGCTGCGTAAAGCCATCTACGTCAAAAATATCGAGGAGTTGCGCGCGTTCTACAAACCCAAGCGGAAGAAAGACCCCAACCCAGTACCTACGGTATATCCGGACCAAATGCCGCGGCTAGAAGACACTGCGTCCTGCCTGTTTGTGTTGATGGGCCACACCGAGCGCTCTAAGCGCATGTCCGCGGGGTTTGGGCACGACTCAACGCAGCATACGCTTGGCGTACATCTGACATACAACGGTATTGTGTTCCACGCGTCAAAATATGACGTGTGGCGGTGGGCTAAGTACGACCACACCATGAGCACAATGCGTGAGTACTACGACTACGCAGGCGCGCTCCCGGCGGCTCAGATTATCAGCCGTCCGGGGCTACGCCTATTTGAGCCGAGCGTAACCTTCTCATTCCCAATCATCGGTCAGGACGGGAACGGGTAGTCGGGGCAGACGGCTTCTAGGGCGGCGCGGGCATCGCTGAGGTTATTCTCAGCGGTTGTCTGCGCCGCCTGAGCCTGTCGAAGTGTCTCATTAGCAGTAGTAACGTTGGCGTCAGCAGTGTTGCGCGCCGTCGTTGCCGTTGTTTTTTGCCACTCAAGAGCAGTTTTGAGTGCAAGTTCCGCAGTCTCAATCGCTGAGCTAGAACTGCCGGTGCTGACCTGAAGCGCGGCAGTTAGCGCAATACGCTGGACGGCCTGCGCAGTTGCTGCCGAGGCAGAGCCCGCAGCAATCTCAGTGGCTGGCATAACAGCAACCGCCGCATTAGCTGCAGTCACCAGCGCACCGTAGGCCGTGATCGCAGGCACCGTCGTAGCACGCATGGTGGTCCAGGCTGCAATCGCGGCGTCCAGAGAGCTCACAAGGCCGCTAGCGGCCGCGTATAGGGCAACCTTTTCGTCCCGGTCGCTGGTGGCGGAAGTGACCGCTGCGTCAGCGGCATCCTTGGCGTCAACGGCGTCCAGATAGGCCTGCGTGTGGGCAGCCACAACAGCGTCGTTGGCCAGAGGGAAGGTGGTCGTCTGAAGAGACGCCAGCGAGGTCTTGTACAGGGCGTACGCCTGGACGAGGTTCTCGACCCGCTGCTCCATTGCCGCCACGAGGTCGTTGAGCGCCGGGATGCTGCCGGCGGTCAGACGGACGGTCGGGGAGAAGTAGAAGGGGTAGCCAACCAGGTCTTCGCTGGGCGTGATGTCGGTCGCGCTCGCCAGGCCCTTGAGGCCGCGGAGGGCGGCCGTACGGGAGACGGAGACGCCTGCAAAGTCGGTGAGGACCGCGACCCGGTAGAGGACATCGCCCGTCGGGTCGTTGCGCTGCGTGACCCGGTAGACGAAGGGTCCCGGGAGGTCTTCAGGCAGCAGGGTGTCGGCGTCGCTCCAGGTGGCCGTTACGGCGCAGGTGGGGGCGTAGACCCGGTCTGAGTAGGCGATGTTGCTAGGCATGGACCGCTCCCGTGGAGGTCACCGTGATGGTGTCTGTCCCAGGGTAGTCGGCGGCGCCAGCGTCAATGTCGGCCGCAAGGACCTGGAACCGACGGTCCAGAGAGTCAGCGGCGTCAGTAGCGGCCTTGGCGGTCGTGAAGTCCAGCTGGACCGACGTCTGCCGGTAGTAGGCGGCGTTGGCGGCGATGGCAGCGTTACGGGTGGTCGGGTAGGCCGACAGGTCGTACGGCGTGCACACCGTGTTGTAGGTGGAGTCCACCGTCCGGTACCGGAACAGGGCAAGGTCCGAGGTGTCGTCGGACTCAGTCACAGTGTCCACTAGTCGATAGATGGGCGTCCCGGACGAGGAGACGATCGAGCGGACTTGGGTTCGGATGATCTCGGCAGGCATGGCCGGAAGGTAGCCCGGGCGGCGGTCGGGGGTCAACCGCACGGAGTGAAACGGTTTAGTGACGCGATTCGGGGACTAAAACTGAAACGGATGTGGCGCGATAGGGGGGTCTGAAACGGATGAGTGTCGGGATTTTTGGGGGCGAAAAAAATCGCGTCACGCCAATCGGTCGGCAAGCGTTTCAGACCTCGAGTATGGCCTGAAAAGCAGTGTAACGGATCCTGGCGGGGGCACTTTTGCTGTAACAAGCGTTACAAGACAAAAACCTACTGAAACAGTTAGGTCCGACCGAGTGGCGCGATAGGGTCCGCACTTCCCTTTAAAGTACTTCAGTTCAACCCCAAGACCTTTGGACGCGCGCCCACGCACGCGTACGTAAGAGTGAACTCAATCGCGCCACTCGGTCGGACCTAACTGTTTCAGTAGGTTTTTGTCTTGTAACGCTTGTTTCAGGAAAAGGCTAAAAATTGAGGGCCGGAACACATCTGTTACAAGGTGCTACACCGGATTACCGGGCACTGTAACAGTAGTCCGACCGATTGTTGACGCCGTGTTTTGGGATCTGTCGGACTTCCGTTACATCGCGGCACCGATCCGTTACATCCCGTCGGAACCGTTTCACTTCGCCCTTGCCACCCGTCACCGGGTCCGCTAGGGTCCAAAAACACCGAGCCCCCGGCGCCGCAAACGCCAGGGGCTCATTTGCCCAGGGAGGAGATGGTGTCCAGCCGGATCCCCCGAGGAGAACCAAACCGATGTCCTCCGAACTTAGTACCGTCGTGTCTTCTGGTCAAGCTCAAATCAGCTTTGTCATCGGGCGCAACTTCACGGACAAGCTCCCGACCCCTAACACGCTAGACGCCGAGACCTTCGTAGAGAAGCTCCTCAAGCGCCAGCGGCGCGTCGGCCCTAAGGACGGCCTGTACATCGCGCCCTGCAAGCTAACCCCCGGTACGCGGCTTGAAGACAAGAACGTCCTGGCTGTGACGGCCCTTGCGGTGGACCTCGACGGCAAGAAGGACTCCGTAGACCTGGACAAGTTTCTGGCCGACATGCCCTACCGGGCCGTCCTCTACACCACCCACAGCAGCACCCCTGAAACCCTCCGGTGCCGGGTGATCTTCCCGCTGGCGGCGCCGGTGACCCCCGCCGAGTACGCGGTGCTGTGGAAGTGGGCCTACGAGCACACCGGCCGGGTCATGGACCCCGCCTGCAAGAACCCCTCGAGGCTCCACTACCTGCCCAGCTGCGCCCCCGACGCCGACCAGTCTCACCACTGGATCCGGGAGGCTCACGGACCGCTGCTCTCCATGTCCGCCGTCCCCGCCGACCAACGTACTCCGGCAGCCGCCCAGGAACGGCCCGCCAAGCCCGCAGGAGCGACGTTTGAACCTCTGACGGACGAAGAGGCGGCCAAGGCTCTCACGACGCTCCTAGGCCTGCCCTTGTTCGTCTGGGCAGCCGAGAACCCGTCGGAGGTTTCGTACCCGGTGTGGCGCGGCCTGGCGACCAACCTGGCCGCCCTGGCCAAGGACTCGCCGGCCATCTACGCCGACTGCGAGGAGGCGTTCCACGAACTCTCCCGCGCCGACCCCTCCCGCTACAGCGCCAGCCACTGCACCACGACCTTCCAGGGCGCCGTCGTTAGCGTCAACAACACCGGCCCCGTCCGTTGGGACACTCTCGCCGAAGCCGGCGCGCCGTCGGACCTCTGCACCGGCAACCCTGGCGCAGCGCCGGCCGCTACGGCTCGGATCCTGTCACGACCTCCGAAGGCCGCTGTCGTCTCCGTTCCGGCGGGCAAGTTCATTATGTGCAAATCTGCAAACACCTATCTAGTTCGCAATGACGTCACGGGCCGCTACGACGAAGAGCTCATCGACGCCGTTGCCTCGGTTGTCATGCGCTCAGTTGGCGTGGCCGCCAAAGACCTTGGCGACTTCAAGGCCGCGCTGCCACAGTTTTCCGAGAAACGACCCTTCTACGACACCACCGACGCACTGGTTACTTACGAGGGTAAGACCTACCTAAACACCTACGAACCCACGCGTTTGACGCCGCGACCCGGCAACTGCCAGCCAATCCTTGATCTCGTCCTGCACCTCACGGACAACGACCCCGACGCGCGCGACTACGTGTTGGGTTGGCTTGCCGCGCCGCTGCAGTCCCTGCACTTCAGTGGCCGCCCGATGAAGATGGAGACGGCTCTGGTTTTCCAAGGCGAGCAAGGCTCGGGCAAGGGCACGCTGAGCAAGGTCATTGAGCTGATCTACGGTAGCTCTAACTTCCTTGAGATGGGTCAGGACGCGCTGGACTCCCGTTTCAACGATGAGCTTGCTGGACGCCTCTTTGTGATCTGTAACGAGGTTATGTCCGGCACCAACCGGTCCGGCGAGACGGCTAACAAGCTCAAGCCTTGGGTTACCGACGCTGAGATCAAGGTTGAGCGTAAGTTTGAAGAGCGCCGCAAAGTAGCAAACAACTTCAACATCATCTTCACGTCTAATGACGAGAAGCCGGTGATCATCGAGCAGTCCGACCGCCGGTACAGCGTTTTCCACGGTCGTCGTATCAACCCTGAAATGACCGCACCGATCTGGGAAGACATCCACGGCGACAAGGCCATGGTGGCTGCCTTCTTTGATTACCTCCTCAACTACCAAAACCTTACCCGCCGAGCTCAACTGTTCGAAACGGAGATCCGAGCCGAGATCATGAAACTCAGCCTACCGTCCTACGCCAAGTTTTACGCGGAGCATCAGGAGGTTGGTTGGTACGCCAGCTCTCATGACTGGGCTCAGAACTCCCGCAACGCCGATCAACCTCGCTGCCTAGACGACGGCTCCGTGCCGTGCGCCGTCTACCTGGCGGTCTACGCAGACTACTGCCGCAAGAACAACCTGCTCGCTCACAGCGCGCAGGCGGTGGGACGTCACTTGGCCGGTGAGCACAACATCCAACTGGTGCGTCGTAATTTTAACGGCACCACGCTACGCGCCTACGCAGGCATCCCTCTGTACCCTGCCGCCGGCACTTTGCTGGAGGGAGACGAGCTGTACATCCCCAACACCACAACCAAAGCACTGCAAGCCCCTGCGATGGTCACCTCTACGCAGTCCGTGAAGAGCTTCGTAGATGACACCCGTGAGCTTGGCTGGCACAGCGCTTCATCGGACTGGACCGTTAGCGCTCCGCCGGGTGCGCTGCGCGTTGCGGTCGAAGCCGACAACGCCGTCCCCGCTACCGCCGTACACGAGGTCTACATCGACTACTGCCGCCGCCGCGGTTTGCCGGCGGCATCAGGTCACGTCCTTGGGCGCGCAGTCGGTGCCGCCTTTGGAGCAAGTGTCACTCGCCGTTACAACGGCGTCATGAAACGCGTCTACACCAACATCCCGCTTGACCCCACGCTTTAGGAGCCGCTAGATGGTCACCAAAGAGAACAACCCTAACTACCCGTACGCTGAAGCCGATGGCGCCGTCCCCGTAGAGATGGTCTACGACATGTACACCAACTACTGTAAGCGCTCCGGAGAAACTCCTATCTCAGCCCAGGACTTTGAAAACAACGCAAGCATCATGTTTGGTCCCGTCGTTACGCGCTGTTACGCAGGCACTGACAAGCGCGTGTACACCAAGATCCCCCTTCACCCCCCGGTCCTCCACTGATGCGCCTCTACCTCGGAGTTGATCCTTCCCTTCGGTGCCCTGGCTTCGCCCTTGTGGATGAGGCCGGGGTACTGGTGGCGTCCGCCCACCACGCGACGGGAGAACTCCGAGGTGCCGAGCGTCTGGCGTCTCTCGATGACGCACTTCTGCAGTTCATCCTCCCGTACCGGGAGTGGATTGTGCGGTGCGCCATCGAGAACTACAGCATCGGCTCCAACAACCGACCGTTCGACCTGGGAGAGGTTGGAGGCGTCTACCGCCTCCGCCTCTACCGGATGAGCCTCGACTACGTCGAGGTCCCGCCGACCACGATGAAGAAGTTCGTGACCGGCAGTGGCAACGCGACCAAGGAGTCCGTCGCCATTTTTTTGGATCGACGGTTTGGCATCCAGCTTCGCCAACCCGACGAAGCCGATGCCGCCGGCCTGGCGCTGTACGCCCGAGGCGTCGAGCCTGAAGCGCCATCCAAAAAAGAAGCGCGAGGCCCGAAGACCCCGCGCATCCGTCGTACTCAGAACATCTGAACTGCCCCTACTTGATCAGCCAGATTAGGCCCGCCACAGCCACCGCCGCCCCGGCGGTAGCAAGGCTTGCCTGTACGATCGTCTTCTGTGCCGCCACGGCAGCCTCGAGGGCTACCACCTTGGCCACGAGGTTCTCCTCGTGCACCTTGCGGGCAGCAATCTCATCCAGCGCCGCCGCCAGGGCCTTCTCCGTCGCTAGCCCTAGGCCCGCCGCTGCACGGCACTTCTGGACCTCGGCGTCGATGAGCAGCAGCTGCTTCGCTCCGGCGAAGTCGTAGCAGGCGTAGTCACCCTGCCGCGTCCAGCGGGGGATGACGGAGTCAGCCGATGCCGCCAAAGGCGCTAGGGCTACCGCCAGCCCTAGAGCAAGGCTTCCAAGTCGTCCCATGACTTCGCCTCCTGGATCTTCGCGATCCGCGCATCGATGGCGACGTTGGCCTCGGCCAGCTTGGCCTTCTCTTCTTCCACGGCCTTCAACGCCTCGCCGGTCTTGGCCTCAGCCAGCTGGACGGCGGCCGAAGCATTCTTGCGCTTCTGCCACTCAAGCCAGAGCTTGATCGCGATACCGATCAGAGCGAGAGGGACTGCAAACTTAAGGATTTTTTTGAGCATGGGAGGTCTCCTAAGCGATACGGTGCCAGATTACAGATCCATGTGCGGTGGGCGTAATCCCCCCAGGAACTGATTTATACCCAACCAAAACAATCGTGCCGTTTGCCGCTAACGTAAGAATTCGTTCAATTACCAGTAGGCGATTATTGCTCGAGTTGCTATGCGCAATAGTTACGTAGCTGGCCGTGTTGTTAGCGGATAGAGTGCTCGGTTGAGCGGTAGAATTAGCCGCGCGCTGCGCGGCACTAATAAGTGCAAAGTCGTGTTCTTCGTCGTTACCTCCATCGTTGTACGATAGTGCAACGGTTACCCGGTAAACGCCCGCAACAAGCCCGCTGGCTAAGTACTGTGTAGTTCCCCAAGGCGACGTTCCAGAAATGCCGATAGTTGAACTGCCATTTAGAAAAAATTCATAGTACTGCGGCACAAAAAGGGCCGTGCCTCCAATACTAAGGCCCGTAGCGTTTAGCGCACCTCCAACTTCCGTAGCTCCAGAGTGGGCCACTTTAAATTTGATAGTTTGTGCGGAATCCGTAACTAGTAGCGCCGCCGTGCTATTGTTTAACTCCGTATTAATTGTAACACTACCATTGATTGGAGCTTGAGCTTCGGCCGTACCCAACTCTAGGTGCGCCGGGCTATTGACGCTAATAACGTTCTGCCCTAGTGAGTTTTTTACACTAATCGGCGGGATAGTTAGTGACTCGTTGTATATTGTCAGACTTCCCGCCGGATTTGCGTCAGTGTCACCCAACGTAACGCTAACCGCCGTTACGGCGCCAGCAGCGTCAACCTGAAACTTATCGTCCGTGCCAGCTTTTAGGGTGCCCGCAACGTCTAGGTTCCCGAGAACCGCTGTTGTCTGCCCGGCTTCGCTAACATTGAGCGTTGCGGCTCCGGCAGTTACGGCTGGCGTGGTAACGCCGCTGTCAATAATCTTGACTGGCGCGTCGTTGTAGTTAGACGCTCCGACACTAAACTTACCGGACACATTTGAGTCTACCGCAAAAACTGCGCCTGCCGACGTTACCCTAAACGGCGCCGCCGCAACGCCAGTAGTCCCGGAGCTGCCTACACCAAACGTGTCGCCAGAGCCTTTGATCAGAACGTCATCAGCCAAGTCACCTGTGCCTAGAGTTGTAGCCCCCGTAACAGTCAAAGATCCGCTATTGACCGCCCCCGTCGTCTCAATCGTGCCTGCGCCCGCGTTGATCGACGCCGCCGTAACAGCGCCGGCTTCGGTAACGCGGAACTCACTGGCACCATAAGTTGCGGCGCCCACGCCCAGCGTACCGCTCACGACAGCGTCGGCCGCTTTAGCCGTGCCCGTCGTCTGGATGGTACCTGAGCCCGCGTCCAACGAGGTTGCCGTGATCGCCCCAGTTGCCACCGACGCCGCCGTAACGGCGCCATCCTTAGTGACGCGGAAGGGCTCGCTACCAGCGGGGTCCCCGGGCTCACCCACTCGCAGGACACCTTGGACCAAAGTAACGTCCGTGCCGCTGTCCCCTAGCGTGGTGTTCCCTTGAACCGTCAGATTGCCGCTGACCGTGCCGCCGGCGGTGGGCAAGTACTCACTGCCGCTGCCGCCAATGGATTCCCCGTCGGTCATGACGGTGCCATCGATCAGGAACAGCTTGTCCCCGACGACCGTCGCCACCGGGATGCAGCCGGGGATCTTGGAGGGCTCGAGGCGGGTGTTGAAGAGGCTCGTGTCGCTCACCGTAGAGTCAACGGTCCGCTGCCGACGGCCACCGGATCCGTTCTCAGAGTCAACCAGGGTGTCGTACCAGATGGCCAGCGTGTCGCCGTCTTCCAGCTTGTTGGCGCCGCTGTCGGTGTAAAAGAACGTCTCTAGCGCGGCCTCAGGGATCTTGTGCGCCTCAGCGTCCGCCGCCCCGGCGATCTCAACGGTAATAGGGCTGCCGCTAGTCAAGGTGATAGCCGTAGAACTCTGGCCGCTTACAGCGGCAGCCAGCAGGTGCAGATCTACGGCCTGGCTGGCCGCCTCTAGCGCCGTAGCCAGGGCGCCGGCCGTAGTACCCACAGGGACGCCCACCACAAGCTCGTAGGCTTCATCGCCCGCCGCAACTGTAACGTCGCTCCCCGTGCGCAGCTCAAACTTGACCTTGATCGCGTTGGCGCCGCGCGTTGCCGGGCCCCAAGCGCTGTCGTCGTACTGGCCCCAAGCCTTGGGCGCGCCCGCCGACGTGTCGATGCTTAGCGTGATCAGCGCAGTCCCGCCCACCGACAGAACGCCGCTACCCACCGCGTCCACCGTGGAGATGAAAGGGCGGATCAGCAGGTACGGGCTAGACCCCGACATGCTCAGGCTGAACTTGTTACTAATCACCGTCGCCGTCAACGTTCCTTCGATGGCCAAGACCATCGCCCGGTCGGCGTCAGCGACGTACTTGAGGTCTTCGACCTCTTGCCGAAGCGTCTCAACCCGCTGCCGCAGGTTCTGCGGGGGCGCGTTGAACACATCGGCAGTAGCCGGCTGGCCGTTGGTAAACTGGGTAATGTCGCTGGCGTTACCTTCGTAACGCGCGTCAACGCTCAGGTCAATTAGGTGTTTGGCCATGGTTACACCGTAAACTGGATGACCCAGCGGTATTCAAGCGCCTGGTTAGGGAGCTTGGTGACAGAAGCATGAGCTTGGCGGGCAAACAAAGTCTGGCTGTTAAGCGGCCCCATCCAGAGGCCGGCTTCACGTACAGGCACGTTGTTTAAGGCTGTGTCAGTATCCTGCACAACAGCGGTAACGACCAAAGTGTTAACGCCAACTTCACGAGCCGCGTCATCCAACGTAATGTACTTAGGCGGCTCCCGGGGAATTTGAAGCCCGGTGTCGCCTGCTACGGCCGTATCACCCCCCGTACCAATTTCTAGACGGGTAAGCTGGTAGTTAGCTGCACTGGAACCTGAGTTTTGAGCCAACAGTCTTACAAGCGCCGTAACGCCAGTGGTCACAATCTTATTTCGCACTGTGTGCGTAGAGACGACCTGCCCTGTCCGCGTGTCGCGTAGGGTGACGGTCAAGTCTCCTCGAACATGGATGCCATCGGCCATGGTTACCTCAGGTCGGAGTATAGCTACGGAGCGTCTGTGGGACCGGACCCGCCAGTAACGCTGGCGCCGGTAGGTTGTGCAAAGGTGTACAGCGGAGACGGGTACGTCTGTTCCTCAAGCACCCGGACGTATACCGCTCCGTCTCCGTAGACGCCAGTGAAGCCCTCGCCCGGAGCCTCAGGCGCCGCAGGAAGCCCGCCGCCTAGCACCACAGGGAGAAGGTCATCGCCGGTATAGACGTACTGTCCGTCTTCATTGATGGCGTAGTAGGGGCCAACTTCAACCTCATCACCAATTTTCCAGCCGTCCTGAACGTCCACGATGTCGCTCAAGAAGAGCACCGATGCCGGCACAAGAGCTACATCTGTTACGGCTACTGTATCCGTAAACTCCGTAAACGGAATGACGTAGGCAAACGTATGCGACGGCCGGTTCTCTACTGCCAGGTTCTGTAGCTGGATAAACAGGCTGAGGTCAGACTGTAGCGCTGGGTGCAGACGGACTGTGAACATGTTCTTGGAGATAATCTCATCCATAAGAACAAAACCCGCAGTATGGCTGAACGCCTTACCAATCTGCATCGCGGGGTCGCCGATGAACCAACGTGCCGTCGGCCCAATGTACGTGGGGTACGGCACCGGCGACGCAATACGTGACAGGTACGGCGCGCTCACAGGCAGGCCGTCGGCGCCAACGTACTGGAGCAGGGCCCCCGGAATGGTTCGGCCGTGCCACCAACCAGGCGACGAGACCTCGTCCAACACCTTCACGGCGTCACACAGTACTGAGAACGCCGGCAGAACCGCACCCTGCACGATGTGCGGCAGCACGGAGTACGGCTCGGGAATCTGGTACGTGGCGGCCGTCGTTACGATGGTCCGCCCCGAGACCGACACCACCTTCTCACCCTCGGTCTGCACCACAGGCAGCCCTGCCACGGCGCACAGGCCAGCCTCGAGCCGCCCAAGCGCAGGCCCCAGCAGCTGCAGCTGCATCACGCCGCGCACGTACGCCCGGTAGGTCTCAGTAGACGCCCGGCGCTCACCGAGCATGTGCCCGAAGGTGCGGTAGAGCTCGTAGCCGTCGTACAGCGAGTCCTGCGCCCACAGGCCCCAGACCTGGAAGTCTTGTGCGTCGGGCGCGGCCACCGAGACCGTGTAGTCGTCGCCATCAACGGTGAGAGTGGCGGTGCCCGTCTTCGTTGGCCGCACACCTACGGCCGTGCCGACCCGGCGGCGCTCAGTGTTCAGCCGTGACTCGCCCAACGCCGTCAGCGTCTGCTGGCGCCCGCCGGTATACGTGAGAGCGAGTGTGTTGCCGGCCATGTAACGCGCCGCCGGGGCCGGAGTATCCAGCGTAACAGTTGCTCCGACGGCCACCTTGGCGATGTACTTCGGCACCGCGGCGTCATTGAGCCAGGTCTCTCGCAGCCAGATGCGGCCGTCGATTAGCTTGAAGCCGCCAAGTCGCAGGGAGAGATTCTTCTGAGCCTGCAGCGGGCTTGTCTGTAGGAACTGAATCGAAGCAAACGAGGCATCAACCGGAAAGCTGAGCCAACCCCCCGTTTCTAGCCGTGCGTCTTGCTCTCGAAGCGTCAGCAGCCTAGGGCGCTGAAACCTTGGCAACGGAGCCTTACGAACGTCTTGAGCGGCGATGTCCGCCAACATGTTCGTATAGGCGTCAGCAATGATCAGCTCTGCACCCTCAAGCACCGGCTCTATCTGCCCGAGGTCTGCAAACGCGCGATGCCAAAAAGATGAGAGCGCGTCGAGCAGCACCGACTGGGCCATGACTAACCCTCCACAAGCGTGATGTCGGCGGCGTCAAACACGAACCGGACTGTCCGGCCGGAGACGTCAGCGCCAAGACCCACAGGAAGGGTGAGCTTATCGGTATCTGTCTCAACGGTCAGCGCACCGGCGGCGCCGTTGGGCTGAATGAGGCTGGCACCCAGCGTCCGTACCTTCACGCACGCCGCACCGGTGAGTGCTCGAACGATGTCGCCAGAGCAGATCTCGTCGGCCTCGCCAAGGGCAGCGTTGAGCGCCGCCGCCGCAGTTGCCGACGTGTACGTCGTGCCCGCCGGTTCGTAATAGATGGTGGCCGACACGTACACCGGGTGCCGCGCCCGAGCCAAAACGTCCGCGCAGACGGTGCGGTTGAGGGCGTCGCTCAGGTACGTCTGGATGTCGGTGATGCGGGTGGGGCGATCAAAGGTCAGCTCTACGACGTCCCCCTCCGCCAGGTCGGTAGAACTGAACCGCGTGACCATGTACTGAGACTGCGCCACCAGCGATGACGACGCACCCGTAACGCGGGTCAGGCTGGACGTGATGTCCAGGTCGTTCTCCCCGGTACGGATACGCCAGGCCTGACGCACGCGGTACACCGGCCCGGTGATCGCGATGCTCGTAGTGGATGACGTCTGGTTGGTGCGTAACCCCGTAAAAGTTCCGTAGTCGATGTAGTTGGGAGCCAAGCTGCCCAACGAGAACGAGACTTCCTCGCCCTCGGCGTCAATCTGGGGGAACGGCGTTCGTGTGTAGATCTCAACTTCACCCGCCGCTACGTCTAGCCCGGTGACCAAGTACAGCGAGCCCTCGGTCTTCAGGACAAAGTCGCTCTCTGCAGGGACCCCTGAGAGGTCGTCGGCGGTCTTCATGATGACCACCTTCTGGTCCTCACGAGTCACCGCCGTATTAACGGTCTCAGTCAGCGTCACAGTCTCGATGTCCGTATCTGCGTAAACGTCAACGGCTCCGCCGGTATGGAAGCGCAGCGAGACGTTGTTGTCGAGGGCGACATCCCGCTCCATCTCAGTGTCGCCAGCGCCGACCACCAGGATGTTCGACACCTCGGGGAACTGTTGGAGCAGCGAGTGCGCGATCGCTCGGCGGTTCACCAGGTTGCGTGTGGTCAGCGCAGTTGGGATGCGGGCGATCAGCTCGGCCGTGGTCTCGCGCGTCACACCGCCAACCGGCGTCGAGACGACCTCCGCCCGATAGAGGTCGAAGGCAAACGGCGTCACGTACTGAAACACTCCGACCGTAGTCTCGGCGCCCTGTCCGGCCGTGACCGTCTCCATCTGCACGTCGAAGTAGTAGAGGTTCGTGGTGCCCTCGAGCACCTGCACCAGGTCACCTGAGTCGATGGGCAGTTGGAGACCATCGACCAGCCGGTACGACACGCCGTCGCGCACGAAGACCGCGTTGGCCGGGACGTTGTGGTTACTGCTGTTGGTGAAGTACATCCGACCGGTGATCGTGGCCCGCGTAGCCGAGCGCCGCTCAACGAACAGGTTGGCGGCAAGGGCGTCAGCGGCAGCGTCGGCCTCAGCGTCCGTCAGCTCGGACAAGGTCGTGAACGATAGGCGGTTGGTGAAGTCGCGGGCTGTTGCTAGCACCAGCGCCAACCCAGGGGCCGTAGCCGTCAGCAGCAACTCACGCACAGCCGACGCCGGCCCTAGGTCCAGCGAGGGATAACGCTCGCTGACCAACGCCAGCAGGAGTTGCTCGGCCTCGGTGATGTCTGCGGTCTGAACAGTTACGGCCACGGCGCCCCCTAGCTGGTAACGGGAAGCGTGATACTGACCTGCTCGCCCGCACGATTCAAGACGGTAAACGAGATGTACAGCGTGCTGCCGTCGTACTCGTAGCCGTTGAGGATGATCTGCTGCAAGGCCTCGGCGTCAACATTCGAGGCAGTGTTAGCCTTGAACCACCCCTCAGCGTCCTGCAGGTTCAGAGCAACCGACGACCCGAGTGTAGACGGGTCCACCGACCCCAGGAGGGACATCAGGCCGGAGCCGTAGGCGGGATTGAACACCGACGTCCCTCTCTCCGTGAGTAGGTACTTGATTACCTGCATGGCCAGCTTGTAGCCCCCGCTCGATGTGGAGCTGAGCTTTAGCGCCGTACTCTCCGCGGGCACCAGACCGATGTCGTTGCTCATACGGGTTCTCCATCGCTCCAAACGCCTGTATCTGGGTTAAAGAGCGGCAGGCTCTGCCCGTCCTCAAAACCGTTGATTCGCACGAGCAGCTTGTTGAGGTCGTCGCCCTCTTTTTTTAGGGCAGTTGCCAGCGCTGCTCGGCTCACCGCCGCGCCGTACCTGAGCAATCTGGCTACGTCAGCGTCCAAGCGCTTCTGAGTATTACCGGCTTGCACGCTAGCTACGTACCCCACGCTATAGCTAGACACAGGATTTGACTCAACCGTTGCCGTTGCGAACTGCGTAACGGCTCTACTTACGCCGCTGGCGTCTACGTTTACAGTCAGCCCGGATACGCTGCCGTAAACTTTGTCCCCCAGATGGTCGTAGTGCCAGGCCTCGTAGACGCGCCCATCTTTCTTTAAGACGTTGAAGCCAAATTTAGGCCCCACCTCTTGCAGGAACTTGTACGCCGGACTGTTGGGCACTACGTAACGACGCCCACCTGCCCCAACATCAATGTCGATCGACAGCCCGCGCTCGTGCCTGCTCTTTCCGGGCTCTGCCGCCTCAGCGGGGTACATCGCCTTTAGCTCGCGCTGCCGCTCGGTTGAGCGCCAAGCCTCGGAGACGTTGAGAATGATGCCCCTGGATAGAGCCACTGCGCGTAGCAAAATAAAGTCAATCGCCGCCACCCATTGAAGGTACTGCTGGTACTCCTGTCCGCCCGAGTAGATCTGGATGACCGGGATGTAGCCAGTATTAGAGATTAGCGGGGATACGGGCTTCAGACTGATAGCAACGTTGATCTCGGCAACCTCGGACGGTGCGGCAAGCTCGTCCGCTGCCAACTTAGCCTTCGCCTGGTTCGCTAGCCCGATGGCCTCAAGCGCGCTACCCAACGTGCCCGCCGGCGTACCGCCTGTGTCGGCCGCAGGCGGCAGCGGCCCACCATGCTCATCGGCCATGATGCCTCTGAACGTCTTCGATGTGCTTCACCAGAAGACCCTTGTGGTAGCTGTACTGGCCCTGCGTGAGGTTTAGAGCCTTCATGATCTGCGCGTTGCTCTTCTTTGGCGTGCCGCCGTAGCCAGTGGCCATCTCAAAGATCTGCTTCTGAATGGGCGGTAGCCCGTGATGAATAAAATCCACCAGGTAATCGTCTTCACGCCCTGACTCAGGATGCTCTTCGCTCTCGATGTACTCTTTGCGTAGAGCCTGCGTTTTGAACTGCTTGAGTTTTTTGGTACTCCAACCCAGCTCATCAGCGAGCTCGTCGTGCGTCGGGTCACGGCCCAGCGTATCGCTCAGCTTGTTGGTGGCGCTGTTGTACGCATGGAACAGCAGCGCGTTGGCCTCGGACAGCCGCGCAGCGTTCTGGTTCGAGTAGACCAGACGTGACAACTTGGGCAGGCGTGACGCCACGAACGTCGAGAGCGCCGTACCAGCGTTCGGGTTGTAGGCCTTGAACGCCTCGATGGCCAGGCGCTTGCCCTCGGCCTCAAGCAGGCTGCGGCTCATGGACGCTGCCCACTTCGAGACCTCACGGGAGATGATCGGCATCATCTGGTTGAGCAGAGCCTGCAGGTCCTGAGGAGACCCGGACTGCTTCCAGCGTTGCCATAGCTCAAGGTCTTTGCTCTTGGTATCCATGGCACCTACTCGATGAGAGTTTGGCTGTTCTCGATCTCGTCCCGGTACTTCTTCAGGGCACCGGACCAGTCTTCGATCGTAGCCTTATACGATACGGGCGCCGCCTGCGCCGGACCTGTGTTCAACGTGACTTTGGGCGTGATGACCGGCGGGTCGTAGCGCACTGACACCCCGGTCGCAGCGGGCGGCACGATGCCGGTGTGCTTGGTGCGCTCAAAGATCTGGTCGTAATAGACGGCTACTTTGTCAGCCTTGACTCGAGTCTGCCGTAGCCCCTGAACCTCAGCGGACTCTTTTTCACCGTGGATGAACTTAATGTACTCTTGAAGAGTGCAGACCGGCCGGGATGTAAACCGCATAGCCTGGTCTTGCGAGGTGAAGACGCTGCGAAACTCTTCACGGGGCTCAACCTCAAGCTCAGGCTGGATGGAGCTGACGTCAATGCTTGGCACCCCGGCTGTTGCGGGCGCCGGGCCAGCGGTAACCAGCGGGATGTCGCTCTCGAGGGTTCCGCGAGGATCCGGCACGGTGCCGTCTTTATACTGCACTAGGTCCAGAGGACTGTAGGCCGCCACCGCCGCTACGCCGGGATAGAACATGCGCTGATAGACTTGTTGAGCTTTAGCTGGGTCTTGGAAGGTCTGCCGGACCGAGTCAACAACCTCCCTAGGAGCGCTGCTTAGACGCCGCACGTACTCCAGTGAGTCGTCCTTAACGTCCCGACTGAACTCTTGAAACGTACGCCCGTGGCTGTAGTTGATTGCCGTGGACATACGGCCCTTGGCTAGCGTGTGCATCACGTTGACCACATATCCGACCTGGTCGTAGCCGCTACCGCGGTGATCGAAGATCGCGCACGGGAACCCCGGGACGACGTACGGATTGAACGTCAGATCTGCCGCCCCGCCGCGGTTGGCGTAGCGCTGTCGGTAGTACTCGTACTGAGCGTACAGGTTGGCCATGCGCAGCAGTCGCTCGCGCTGGTCGTCGGCCGCCTTAGTCGAGTCAGCCTCCACCACCTGGTTTTCTGCAGCCTTCCCGGCCGCCTCCTGCTGGATGACCTGCAACAGCCCGAACACGTAGGGAGCCTGCACAATGGACGGCACCGGACCGATGAAGAACTCCTCCGGCCAGACCAGGATGTTCTTGCCGGTGGTGATGGCGCTCTTGGTGGTAGCGCTGTTGGGGTCGCCTTGCATGCCCGCTCGCGCCTCCATCGCCGCCCTCGCCTCCGCAGGATACGCCACAGCCATCGTCTCACGGGCGATGGGGTTTGATCCGGCGTTGGGCACTGCCGTCAGCCCGAAGCCGTCGTAGGCGTACACACGAGTTGGCTGCGTGTTGTAGTCCTCTTGGTATGAGATGGACTCAATCTGGCTGGGGAACAGCAGGTTGCACGTAGGCACGGTCCCGAACAGCGTCTGAGGCTTGATGAAGTAGTTGGCCAGACGGAGCGGCGCGGTACGTCCTTCCTGCGTTGTGCGCGGCTCAGCCTCAGGCCCGCCAAGAATCATCCCCTCCAGGTCCGTCCGTACCGCAGGGGCCGTAGGCAGCATTACGAGCTCACAGTAGACGCTGCTGAGCATGCGCTGGAGGATGTCCATCATCGAGCCGGCCTGGCCAACCTCAGCGCTGATCGCCGCCCCAATCTGGCCCAGGATCTCCTGGCTCTGTACAGCCTTGATGATCGGGAACACGCCGTCAGCCTTAGTCTGGTCCACGTCATCAAAGAACGGAAAACCGACGAGCCTGTTGACAAAATTACGCCGCCGAGCCCAACGCGCAAAGTAGTTTACGACGGGGATGCTAAGAACCGTAGGCGGCACATAAGTGCTGCACAACGCCATCGCAGTGTTCCAAAGATACTCAAACGGGCGAGTAATAGTAACTTCCGGCGGCTTACCCGTTGCTTGCTCGTTCTCCGGGTACTGAAGGCCTCGCTTGAGCAGCGCATAGGAATGAAAGAGCCCGGCTGTCGGCACCGTGTTCGACTGTACGCCTGCACTGGCCAGCGACTCCGTCACGCCCTCCGTCGAGGTGAGAAAATCCATACGGGCCTGGTGGTACTTGGCGATGTCCATCGTCACGTTGAACGAGATGGCTCGCCCGTGTGGCGTTGACTGATAGGACCACCCCGTGATGTACCCGTCAAAGAGTATGCGGTACTCGGGTGTCTCGGCATAAAAGACGTCCAAGTAGAACAGCTGAACCTCTACAGTGTCGTTAGCCCCTAGGCGCTGCAGGTGCTTAGACGGAAACAGCTGGATGTTAGCGCTGGGGATGTCTCCTACGCCCTGCGACACGCTTGCGCTTACGATCGGAATGCGAATCCCGTTAACGTAACAGAGATAGCCCGCCGGCTGGATTAGGTTCGGCGTAAAATCAGCAGATTGTTGCGCGTGGCCGGGTTGAGTGGACATGTCAATCTCTTAGCAGAAAGCAGAGGAGAGCGCACGCAGCAACGAGCCTACGACCCTTGACCGGCGATAGCAGGTCGTCTTCAAACGGCCGGAGGTAGGCGACAGTGGCCGGCGTCTTCCTGACGCTGCGCAGCGCCTCGTTAAACATCGTCTCCCCGGACACCGTCACCACCACCGAGTCGAGGTCAATCTCCGGAGTTGTGGTCATCGCCGGCCACGTGACGCCACTCAGGACCATGCCGTTGCGGTAGTCGGACGCCATCGCGGCCATCAGCGGCTGCCCCAGCGCCGTCACGATGTCAGTCTTGGCCCGATTAAGGACGGCCCCTAGGTTTTTGTCAAAGTTGAGGACCATCAGTCAACCTCCACCTGAGCCGCTGCCGGAGGCCCGCTAATCACTGCTGCTTGCCGTGACGGCTGCGTCTGCGTGGTGCTAGGCTCCACCAAGATCTCAGTGATACCGGAGTTAAACGTATTGCCTGTACGCACCCGTTCAGGATTAGTCAGTTTGCAGCTCTTCACTAGCAGGCTGAACTGCGCCGTAACCACAGACTCGTTGTCGGCTTGAATCGTAGACGAGAAGTCTTGGAGGTACCCTGACACCAAGTACCCGTCGTAGATCATATGGCAGAGTGTTTTATGGTGCGCTAAGGCGTGGCTACGCAGCAGCTCGCGGTAGATCAAGAACATCTTGTGCGCTTGCTGGTCCTGCTTGTTGTTCAGGAGAGCCACGCTGTACTGGAACACCGCGGGCGTCTGCCCGAACGCGTAACCGGAGTAGAGGTCGTCCAACGTCTCAGTGACCGCGATGTTTTCCCGGAACGAGTGCGTGGCTGACTGCAGCAGAAAATCGATGTAACCGTACTGCCCAAACGACTGGTTAGAGCTGCCGGACAGCCGGTCGATCAGCGTTACCAGATCAGGCAGTTGCGCCTTAAGCGCGTTGCGCTCTTCATCCGTTACGATCAGCGCCAGCCGTGCCATGCTGGTCGCGTAGTTGGTCAGAGGCTGGCCTAGCTTTTGACCGCCGGTCGCTTTGTCGTTATTAGCGTAGTTAGGCGTAGAGATTGGCAGGTTGTCTAGAAACAACGCATCCCACTTAAATCCGTTGGCTGTAGCCATTACGCCCCCTGCAGCGGACCTTGATTACGGTCCAACAACCACTCGGCCAGCTGTCGCACGGTGACGCCGTCGAGACCTGCGTCCTGTTGGTTACGCAGGCCCAGGATCGTCAGACGAAGCATGTGCCGGGTCAGCTCGTGTGGGTTGTGGTTGATGTAGTTCATGACTACTCCGTCTTCGGGGAGAGCGAGGTCTTGGCGCTGGCGTCTGCGATCACTCGTGCGGCGGCAGCAAACTGCCCAACGCCGGCCGCAAACGCCGTCGTCGCCGACGTAAACACTGCGTCAGGGCGCCCTGTTGCGACGGCCCGCTGAAGGTTCATCAGCGCCTGCTGCGTGTTGCGTTCCGTCGTCCCAAGGGCGGCGGTGGGCACCTGCGATACCGGCGTACTGGTACTGACCCCCTGCCCCAACTGGAACTTTTGAATCTCTCGGTACCGGTCGGCCACGCTTCCGCCGCCCTGCGCAATCTTCACCAGCTCCAGTAGGCGGGGGTCATTTGTTCTTCCGTCGATAGCTTTTAGCGCCTCGATAGCGTCTTCAGCACGCCCCGTTACCAACTTCTCGCGCATGGTACCCAGAGACATCCCAAGCAGCTTGGAGCTTACGTTTGTAGGCGTAATAAGCTGAGCAAAGCCAATAGAGGTGGCCGTACGGACCTTAAGGTCTTCTGCCGTCTTAATAAGCCCAGACAGGCCCTTGCCGGACACGCCGGCCATCGCCACATTCATCGCGGGGCCTTGCTCAATGGACAGCGCCTCAATCTCAGTGCCAAAGCGCTGCCTAAACTCGTCAAGGTTTAGGTCCGGCATCGTCCCTAGCAGAGCCTTCTTTTTAGCCAAGATTTGGTCACGTATTTCCGGAGGCGCAAAACGTTCACCCGCCGTAAGTGCGATCAACTCCTTCTCCGCTGCGGTGCCAGGAAGGTCGGCTAGCTTACCTAGATACGCAATCTCCTCCTCAGTCCCAGTTAGCCGGTCTACAAACACAGTTCCGTTTGTAATACCGCTCTGACCAGCCTGGGCCGCAGCATTTACGAGTGCTGTACGTAGTCCCGCCGCCGCTTGGTTAGCGCTGCTTACAGAAGTTGTCACCGAGTTACCGGCCGCTAGCGCGGGGGCGGCGGTAAAATCCGCGCCGCGAGTACCGATGCCGATCAAAGCTTGAATTTGTCCAGCGGTAGGGTTGCTAACTCCCTGCGCCAGTAGGACTTTTTTGGCCCGCTCTTCGAGTTCACTTCGCCTAATTCCCTCGGGCAGTCCAAAACGCACCTTGCTGCGCACCAACGAGGTGTACTCCGCGCCTAGCGCTAGGCCCGCTTGGTTAATTTGCTGCTGCGTCAGGTTGGAATCTCGTAGAGCCTTAGTCTCAGCTCTACGCTGGGCAGGCGTAGCTCCCAGCCCTCCGCTGATGGCAGCAGCACCCTCTTCGAACTGTACTAGCTCTGCGCGCAGCTGCTCATTACGCGTCGAGAGCTCCTGCTCTGACTGTCCGATATATCGTGTACGCAGCCGAGCAGCCTCTGGTCCGCGCATGCCGGAGAAATACGCGCTCAACCCTCCGCGCGCCGTAATCAAAGCCTCCGCCTCAGCTTTATCTAGATCCCGCCGGGGGTCATACGCCTGGCGATACGCCTCATCGGCCACGCCCTGTGTAGCCGCCATGGCCGCGGCCATCTGATCAGCGGGCATAGAACGCAAACGAACCGCCGCCTCAGGCGACGTAGGCAGCAACGCTAGGGGGGTTTGGAATAGATCTAGACCGCGCTTGATAGCCTCTGCACGCTCTACGCCCCGAGCGTAGTTACCAAAAAACTGGTTGAATGCTGATGGCACGGCGCCAGTAATGAACGACTCCTCAAACCGTCGCCCGATGCCCGGATCACCCAACATCTTTGAAAGCACCCCAGGCCCCGACGTGGCGCGGATAGCTTTCGCGTTTTCTGCCGCCTGGTTCTGTATGTCGCGCTCTACTTGCGAGTACGTAGCCGACATAAACTCAGGGTTAGTAACCTCCAAAGTCAGCTGACGGGCAAGCTGAGCGTCACCAAGCATGGACTGCGCAGCCAGCTGGAATCCGCCGGCACCCTTTAGGCCCATCATCCGCATGGCTTCAATGATCTTAGTTTTCTGGACTGCGTTAACGCCGACCGGCCCCAGCCTGCGGGCCATGTCGTCCTGGATCTCTCCCTGTTGCGCCAGGAAGTTTGACAGCGCTCCAAGGCCGCCCCGAGAGATAGCCTGTGACAGGTTGGTAAGTCCGCCGTAGACCATGTCGTTGAGGCCGGCGCGGCCGCTAACCAGGTTCTGAACCGCCCTCGGGTCGCCCGCGAACCCGCCGCCGGGCATCATCATGGCGCCGTAGGCCGCCATCATCGGCATGCGCATGAACGACAGCCCAGCCTCCATGGACCGCTGTGCGATGCCTTGTTCGCCACCAAGCATGGCGAGCGTCTGCGGGCTGTACGTACCCGTCGCAACCGCCTGACGCGCCATACCTGCCGCGCCTGCCCCGAACACGAGCCCAGTAGCCCCTGGCAGGCCCATACCCTGGAACATCAGCCCGCCGACGTTCGCCGCTTCTTGGATGCCCTGTACGGACGTACCGGCCATACGCGCAAAACCACGGATCGCCTTGAAGTTGGCCACGCTCTGCCCAACGTCCGCGCCCATGTTGCGCATGGTCGCCAGCTCACGCATCGCAGAGGTGATCTCAGGGTCGTTTGTGATCCGCATCAGCTCACGCACAGCACGCGACAGCTGGCGCAAACGGTCAGCTCCCTGCTGCACGCTACCGACGTCGTTCATCATCCCCGCGGCGCCCGCGCTTTCGACGAGCGCGCTGACATCCGCCGTGTTCATGCCGGTGGCACGGGTGTACGCCATACGCTGCAGCGGCTGGGCCATCGCCATGCTGCTGGTGATGTCTAGCCCGACCCCGTTTGGAGCCAGCCCCGCCCCCGCGTTGAAGATCGAACGCGTCAGCTGCTGGGCGTGCAGCCCCACCGTCATACGCCCGGTTACCGAGCTGGCCACAGCATCACTGGCTTGAGTTGAGAAGTCCGACATCGCCGTTAGCACGGGCGCCGCTATTCCGCCGATGAGGCGTCCTGCGATCGCGCCGGGCACCCCACCCAACGCCGCTCCCAGGGTTGCGCCCACCGACGACCCGACAGGCACCGACAACCCCGCTAACGCCCCCTGCGTCAGCATCGACGTTGCGGTCTGAAACCCGGCCGTTGACTGCGCAGCCTTAGCCAACGTATCGGACTGCGCCACCTGCAGCGGCGACGCAAACTGCGACGTCATCGGAGTGAAGACCAGCGGGTTAAACGTGCTGGGGCGCGAGAACCCACCGTAGTTCATGGCGTCGGCGGCCGCGTGCATAGGCGACCGGTAAACGCCAAACTCCGGGGCTGTCATTGAGCCAGCCATCGGCAATCCGCCGCCTACGCCCATCGACGGCCCAAGGCCCATCAGCCCCGGGGAGTACAGCGGAGCATGGCCCCGCTGTAGCCCTTGGTAGTTTGCCGAGAACTGCGCGGAGAAGGCCTGTACCGCCGGATTCCCGCCGCCTAGAGCTGCCGGAATGCCGCTCGTCATGCTCTGCGCCGCCATCGCTGACGGCGTAAACATCATCGCAGCCCTGGCGGTGTTTGCCGCCTGGATGCTTGCTTGCTGCACGGCCATGGCGGCAAATTGCCCTGGGTGCATGGTCTGCGGGAGCTGCACGGATTGAGTAGGTACCCCCGCCATGACGGAGGGCACCACTCCGGACATTCCCAACGACTCCTGCATTTCCAGTGAATCGGCCACATCGCCTCCTAATCGTCAGAGCTTAGGGCCTCAATCTGCTGAAGGCGCCGCACCTCCGCCATGCTTCTCTCGCGCGCCGCGCGAATGTAAGCCGAACCGTAGGCACGGTGCGTAAGCCTATCACGCAGGTCCGCCACCACGGGGTCAAGCTTCTTCATGTCTACTTGCGCGCTAACGCCCGCCAAGCTCAACTCTACGGCCGCCTGCACAGAGGCAGTATCGAGCTCTCGTCTGTGCAGCTCAGCCAAGACTAGGTCTCGAGGTGAGCCACGAGGAGGTAGTGCCACGCCCCGGGAGTACCAGACTGCTCTGGATAGCCCTCGAGGCGTCTCTAGAAATTTTCGACGGCACCCTCCGAGAAGATCAGGAACATGCGGGCGTCGAACTCAGCCAGCTGGCTCAAGAGCAGCGTATAGACCGGCGCCGGCATACGACGCAGAGCTGTCATGGTCGTCTGAAACTCTTTCTCAGGGTCGCCAGTAGGGGTCTTGTAGGTCACGCCGTTCCAAGACACCAAGCTAGCCGCCAGGTTGTGTCGGGACTGAAGCTCCTGCTGAGTAGCTGCATACTTAGGCCCGACGGACTCTACAGCGGCCACAGAACGCAAGTGATCCTCGTAAGTACGCGTACGCAGTACGGCCTCACGCCCTTTGATCAGAATGCGCTTCTCGTAGTACCCCTTGCTGATCATCTCATCAAAAACCTTCGCCGCCTCTTGAAACGGGATGTCTGCCTTTTCCAGTCGGGCGCGGTAAGCTTCGGCCGGCGTCAGGTTCTCCTCCTGGATGGTCTCTTCCAACGTCTCAACGGCTTCACTAACAAGAGCAGCTTGTTCGACCTCCGGGGTCGCGACGGGCTGAGGCGCGGCGTCTGAAGCCTTGAAATTTCCGATCTGAATGGGCATGTTGTCTCCTGAGGTGCGCATGCTTGGGTACTTGGCCGTAGACGTTGTTACAGAGCCGCAGTGTGGTCGGACAGTCGCATGCGCTGTGATCTGGCCGGCCTCAAGTGACTCGAGGCCTTTAGAGCCCTTGGCTCCGTGGTTGAAGCGTAAATGCCTAGGGTACGCTCTTGTAGCCGCCTCCGAACCCCTATGCAAGGACGAGCTGAGCGCCCAAGCCGTGCAGCGCGCCAAAGAACTTGCGCGCCTACGTCAACCCGGCGATGAGCTTGAACTGGTGGAGGATGACGCTCTCCGCTCAGTGTGCGTTTGGCTTGCAAAAGACTGGTTTAATGCGCTATGCAGCCTCCATGACCACCACTGACCAGCTTCATCCTCGGATCAACGGCGACACCTGCATCCGCTGCGGCCGAAAGTTTCTGCCCGGCGACCGCATCACGCCTGCGATGATCGTCGTTGCTACCGGCGCCCACCCAAACAACCCGCGCGAGCTCGGCTGCCACCTGTCGCATGAGTTTGAGCTGGCGCACATCGACTGCTTTGACCGTGCCCTGGTCAGGCCCCTTCTCAACGTGCCCGCATGATGGACTGGACCCTTGAGCGCCCAAAGGCTCCCGACGAGCTGCCGCCCGCCGGAGAGAAGACGGCTGCGGTTCGCTCCAAGCACTACACCGCCATCATCAACATCTCCGACTCTCCGGACGACGCAACCGAGGAGTCTCTGCGCCGGCTAGTGCGCATGGCTCGCATGGTGCGAAACTATCTGAAGGCCCCAGTACCCTCGGATCGCCCTATGGTGCGCGACTTCTACCGCGTGCAAGGTCACGGAGACGCCGACCTGTATTTCCCAATCACCCCCGGACTCGAATCCACCGACGCCGACTACCTACTGAGGTTTCTATGGCAGCACCAAAAGCTCCAAATACCGGGGCTAAAAAACATCGGCCTAAGGATCCAGTAGATGACTTTGATGCTTTTTCGCAGGCTCTAGCTGAGCACGCTTACGGCGTCATGCGACTCTACTGCATGGAACATCAGCTAAAAAAAGAGCACGTTGTGCACGCAATCGCGCGAATGTGCGTCAACCTGAGGGAGTCGTACCCTGACGGTGCGGCTAAGTTCGATGAGCTTGCGGCTGACGCTCAGGTACGTATGACGCGGGAGGGGTAGCCATGAAGACGGACCGGGTTATGGTATACGTAGCTAGTGACGCCCTTCTTGTGCCCTCTGACGACGCGGATCACGTGCTTAATTGCGGAATATCATCTTACGCAAAACCGTTCATGCACTGGTGCGCTAGCCACTACACCACCGTGTTGCTTACAGACATGCCCGTAGCGCATGTAAAATACCTGCTGAACAAACTGATGCTACGTGAGGATCAGCTCAGCCTCCGATTCTATCACGGACTAAAAACCGACTACCTGCGCCCTGATCGCGGGTGCTACCTTGTTGACGATGCCTTGATCCCCGGCGAGGTGTCATGGTTCCTGGAGCACGGACTCCAAGACCAGCTGATCGGGGTTGACCCTCACACCGGCGTGTCTCCGATGACGCGCCAGACGCTAGAAGAGAGAATCCGACATGGACGGTGATTTGACGCTAACTTGCCGCGACTGCTCGATGGAGTTCATCTTTACCTCGGGGGAGCAGACGTTCTTTGCCGACCGAGGGTTTCGCCAGCCGACGCGCTGCAAGGTCTGTCGTCAGGCCAAGAAGGCCCGTCAGCAGGAGACTGTGGACATCGGCCCTGGAATGGGTGGCTACTCGACGCCGCCTGAGCACCGGCCGCGTCGGTCGGACCGCGGCTCACGCCGCAACAGCTACGAGGACTGAAATGGGCTGTGCCACATGTAAGTACGGCAACGACGGCCGTTGCGTGTATTGCGGCGCCCACCGCGACCCGCGCTAGATCCGAGGATCACCTCACTTACGAGGCTGCCATGTACGCGCTACGACACACCGTTGACTGCTACACCTTGGACAAGGGCTACTTGACCGACTTGCAGAAGGAACTCAACACTAAGTCAACGCTTGACCTGCACGCTGAAGAAGGCGTGCTCCGCGTACGATCGGAGATCTCAAAGCTGTCTCCGCCTGAGATCGTCGAACTAAGTCGCCAAGGGATCCTCAATCTCGACGATTACGGATTCGACGGCGAAGGTAAACCGAGACAGCTAGAACTCTTCGCAAACTGAATAACCGAAGGGCCCCCCGGAGAACCGATGGGGCCCTTCTCATAGAGGTAACATGGACCGCACAGCAGAAGAAAAGCGCGCGCTAGAGGCTGACCTGGACCGCCTCATGAAAGATCACAATCTGGACGGCGTTGTGTTCTTCGGGCTGAAGGACGCTGGCCAACGCTTGGGAGTCGCCTTCGTGACCCGGCTCAAGGACAACCTCGTTCTGGACAACCCGGACGAGACCGTCAAGAGCATCCTCGAACACGCCATTGAGGTGTACGGCGACGAGCCGCCGCGCCGGCGGCCCATCGCCCAGGCCTAGTACTTAGAGTGACTCACCGACGTCCACGGACGCAAGGTAAGTAGGATGCGTCGGCGAGCAGGTCTGACCACGGCCAAAAGAAAGGCTAGTGCTGTACTGTCGCGAAAAGACCTGGTCTGCCGCGTAGGGACTGGCCACCAGTACGTCCACTGACACCGGATTAGCGGCGCTGGGCTGGATGTAGTTGGTGGCAACGCAGATGTGGTACTGGCCGATAGGCGGCGTCGCAGTCCAGAAGATGTTCTCAGGCCCCGTGCCTTGAGTGTCATCCCGGTCCTGCGTCCCGCCGTCACCTTGCTGACTCTGCCAGCCGATGGTGACGTTGTTGGGCGTAGTAACCCAGACGTCGATGTCCCCTGGGCGCGACCAAGTAGACGTAAATCGAAGCTCACCTGCGCCAACGCATACACCGGCGGCGCAGGTTTTATTTTGCTGGCAGACGTTGCCGCACTGGCCGCAGTGAGCGTCAGTGCTGTCGAGAGCAACACACTCCTCACCGCACATGACCTTCGGCGCCGCGCAACGGACGACCTCCGTGCACACAAGACCGGTGCCCTCGTAGCCCTCGTTGCAGGCGCAGCCAAAGCTTCCTGAGACGTTGGTGCAGGTTGCGTGCGTGTCACACGGGGCCGGCGTAGCAGCGCACTCATCGACGTCGGCACACATGCCGACAGCGTTGCAGAGAAGTCCCGCGCCGCAGGTGCCGCACGCGCCGCCGCACTGGTAGGAGCCGCAGGACACCGCGCAGACGAACAGCACGCCCGTAGCCTCAGAGTCGCCCAGCACGCCGTCGAAGTCTTTGTCGGTGCCGTAGCTGAGCACCTGGCCCCCGAAGGCGCAGTCACCGCCGGGCGCTAGGGCTTCTGCTCTAAATGCGGCCGACGCGGCCGGCGTACCCGCCGGACCCTGAGGACCAGCAGGGCCGGCAGGTCCAGCCGGACCTTGCGGACCTGTGTCGCCCTTCGGACCTTCAGCACCAGGTTGACCGTCTGCACCGACAGGGCCAGCAGGACCAGCGGCTCCGTCGGCACCCGCAGGGCCAGTAGGACCAGCAGGCCCCACAGCACCGTCGCTGCCAGCAGCACCGTCAGCTCCATTCTGTCCATTCTGACCAGCGGGGCCTTGAACTCCATCTGCACCCGCTTGTCCGGTCGCGCCTGTGGCTCCCGTGGCTCCTGTGTCACCGGTGTCTCCCTTGGGGCCTGTAGCTCCCGTCGCTCCCGTCGCTCCGGTCTCTCCCGTAGCGCCCGCCGGCCCAATCTTCCCGTTGCACAGCGTAACGGTGTGATCGACCTCGGAGTCCACGAGCGTACCGTCCTGATCATCATCAACGCCGAAGTCTACGACCACCCCACCCTCGCAGTCAGCGGGCCGCTGGCGCGTGATGGAGTTCGACCCGTAGAGGTCTGAGTATTTCAGAGGCTCGCCATCGCAGCCGCAGAAGGTTGCGAACACAAGCGGCAGAAGCGGGATGAACGGCAGTAGGCGAAACATCACTTCTCCTTAGGCGGGATCATCAAGTCTCTAAAGAGCTGGTTAAGGCGATCTTTACGCTCAGACATGTTCTTGAGGTAGAGATCGACCGAACCGTCCTCAGGCTTCGGCTCCGCGTCCTTACCGAGTGTAGCGATGTATCGCTGAACCAACACATTCCGCTTCTCGGGCGGTAGGTGCTCGTGGCTCTTGTAGCGAATTGCACGGCCGATCACCTGTTTGATGCGCTCCTCATTCCAGTGAGGCTCTAGCACCTGCACTAGCCGAGTGCCTTTAAGGTCGAGACCCTCAGAGCCCGCCCCTGAAAGCAGGAGCGCACGCACCTTGTTCTCGTTGTAGTCCTTGATGTACTGATCCCGAACCTTCTTGGTCTGCTCGCCGCTAAATATGTGGTGCGGTACGCCCATAGCGGTCAGGCGCTGAGACATAGGTAGCACGCCGCTACCCAAGAAGTTTGAGTAAAACACCGCTTTGTTGTCCGGGTCCTCCTCGAGCGTTTTCTTTAGGTTTGCGGCTGCCAGATCAAGCTTCGGGCTGACATCTTTTTCATCAGACCTGAACGGCTTGGTGGTGTTTGCCACCTGCCTAACCCCGGTCAAGAACTTGTTCATCTGCGACGCCTCAGACTTGTTAGGCGGCAGGTTGTATTTGACCTTGAAGCGAACCCACGCGGGCGCCTGGTTGACCAGCGTTTTATAGATCTCGCGCTGCTCACCACTTAAGGGAGTGTGGACTACCTCATCGCGTCGCTCCGGGAAGTTCTCCGTGCTGCTGGGGTGGTAGTCAACGTACTTCTGAAATACCTCACGTAGGTACTTCTCTTGCTTAGGATTGATCTTTGTTTCTGAAGTGGGTTTACGGCCCAGCAAGCGCATCAGCGCGCCCGGTACGTAGGTTTTTTCAACCACGTACCTGCGCTGAAACTCCGTAGGGTCCACCGGAAGCAGTGACTTGCCTGCGGCCAAGTTGATTAGTGCCGCTGCATCCGACGGGGCGTTGTACATAAGAGACCCCGTCAGAAGGAGCCTCTTTTTTGCCTCAGAGCTCATTAGAACATCTTTAGTTTTTCCGGGATTTCGCGCACGGTGCGCCTCATCAACGATCAACAGAGGTCGCTTGAGCGTCCCAGGACCCAGGCGCCCCGCCATCTCTAGCGAGCGAATCTGAGCGTCCGGAGCGCTACCCGGCACCGTGTGCTTCGCAAGCTCCTTCTGGTAGTTAGCCTGAAGGGCCGCCGGCAGAACTACGTCGGCCGGCAGGCCCAGAGCGTCAGCTACGGCGATGGAGGACAGAGTCTTGCCGCTGCCTAGCCCGTGCATGAGTACCAAGCCGGGCTGGTCCTCTTCGGACAACCTATCCACCGCGCGCTGCTGGTGCGGTTGGAGTCGGGTGGCGAGCGCGGCAAACTTGGGCACGTAGCCTCCTAACCCACGTAACCCGAGGGCAGGGTGTACGCCTGCGTAGCCTCCGGCCCGTAGTTGTGTATAGCGCGCGTCATAGGATCCCACGCCGGTACCTCCGGCGAAGTCATCTGGTTATACGCGTCAAACAGCATGCTGGGAACCGCGCCCACGATCCCTTGCACCGACGCGTTGTGGAGCCGCTGCCCCTTACCGGACAGCGCACCCATAGCCATCATCGGCAACGCGCCTCCCACACCAGCCTGCAGTGTGGAGCTAAGGTCGTAGGACTTCTTCTCCCGCGCCTTGATACCTTCCATCATCTTACGCGCCCGAGCCGCGATGGCCTGCGCCTCCTCGCGCGTGCCCGGGACCTTAGTGCCCCAGGCGTTGGCCATCAGAGCAAGTCGGGTGGGCTCCCCTTTCTCGTTCTTCATCGGGCCGCGGGGGTTGGTGTAGAACCGCATGGCCCAACGCGCCCAGCGCTTCTTCTCGGCATCGCCCTTCTTGCTGACGTTCTTGACGCCCGGCTTGAGATTAGCGCCCTCGGTACGCTTGAAGTGCTCGCGCCCCGCGGCGGTGAGCCCGCCCTTAGGGTTGCGGTACTTCGACTTAGCGATCTTCAGCAGGGCCTCTTTGACCTTGGCCTTCTCAGTATTCTCGACGTACTGACCCTTACCTTCGAGCTTCTTGCGGTCAGTGGCCTTCTGTTCCTCTTTCGAGAGGCTCTCCCACTTAGACTTAGGGAGGTATCGAGCCGTGCGGCCGTCGTCGCGCTCGGCCTTCTCGTCGGTTCCAGGCCGGGTCTGCCAGTCCTGCTTCGTCCACTTGCGCATCTTGTTCTCAGACGCGTCGGGCTTGGGGCCATCGTACCGCCCGCCCTTCTTCTTGTAGATCTGCACGGCCAACTGCATGGCGCGGGCGCTGTGCTTGCCGCCCATCTTGGCCTTCGCCTGAGCCTTGGCCGCCGCCCATTTCTTGGGGTCGCGCTTGGTGGCGGTGCCTTCTTCGGCCATTTTGTCTTCATGGCCGGAGTTGTAGCCGTGCGTCTGAACAGGGACGCCCTCGTACTGGGCGACTAGCTCAGCCATCTCCTGCGCCAGCCACTCAGGGTGCGCCTGATGCAGCGCGATGTGGCGCGCGTAATCCTGCATCGTCACCGTCCCGTCGCTGTCGTGATCGAAGTGCTGGTGAAGCTCCTCAGGCGAGATCTTGCCGTCGTGGTCCTCGTCCGGCCCACAATCCTCGCCCTTAGAGTTCTCTTTGTAGTCGGCCATCTTCTCTACGACGCGCCGCATCTCATCCAGGATGTCCATCGTTATCTCCCCGGCACGCGGGCCAAGCCCGGAACTTGCGGCCGAAACTGCAGCGGCGCTCTACGACCAGGCATGTATTTTTCGACCAAGGGGCTGATGTACTTATCGGCCCCCATCCAGCCCAGCATGTTGCCCGCGATGCCGCCGATGCCCGCTCCGATAGGTCCGCCCAGCGCCATACCGGCCATCGTACCTAGAGTACCTAGGCCCGCAGCCGCGCCAGCGCCCGTCAATGTCTGCGCTCCGCCGACCATGGCCCCACGGAACCGGTTATCCGGATTAGCGGTAGCACCTTGAAAAGCGCTTCCCGCCGCGAAGGCTGGAGTGATCAGGCGCCCCAGGTACGCCCGCTTCTCCAGCCCTAGCGTCTGTAGCGCAGCGACCTTGCCCAGATCACTACCCCTGCTGAAAGCCATGGAACATGCCTCCAAGGGGCTTGCCCAGGTGCAGCCCGCCAAAGCCCATGGCAGCCGGCACAACCATTCGGGAGATGAGGCTGTCGCGCTCGTCGCCCATCAGCGCGCCGCCGATCATGCCTGCGCCAGCGCCCAACGCCTGGCCCTTAACGGCTGCCTGCTGAGCTTCATTCAGCTTGCGGTAGCTCTTACCCAGGGTCTGGCCGAACTCGCCCTTACCCATCGCCTCGCTTAGGCCCTTCCAGCCGCCAACCTGCTTCAGAAGGTGGCCCAGGCTGGCCAGTTTGACCTCCTGAAACCGATCCATTGCCGCCTTCTCGAACGCCTCTCCGGGGGTCATGCTGTCTCCTAGGTTTCGCTGTCGGCCTCGCCGTCCAGCGTTTTGCGGTACTGAATCCAGCCGCGGCCAAAGTTCCCGCGGAGGTGCTCGGCCACGCCGAACGAGGGCAGCGCCTGATGCTCAAACGGCGAGTAGTGCTTCGACGTCAGGAGCGTATTGTAGAGCGTGTCGTCGTCTTCACGCGTAGGCGCTACGCCGTCATGGCGGTTGTAGGATACGCGAGCACAGCGCGCTACGGAACTACGAACCGCTGCCTCACCGTCCAGCGACTCAATCTCATCGATGGAGACGAAGGGCAGATGCCACTCACCGGCCTCAAGCTGCCGAGGCACCGACGCGTCCATCGCCTCGCGCATCGCCGTAGCCAGCGCATCAATCTCATCTTGAGCGCCGGCGGCGTGGGTGCGCAGCCTAAAGAAGTTCTCCCATTTGGTACTAGATACGACGACAGTAATGTGGGCAAACGGCTCTAGGATCCGATTGACCAGCTGCTTGTGCGCGCCCAGAGCCATAAGCTCTTCGGCTGCTTTGATCGCCGCCTCCATAGCCCGCTGCCAGACGACCTCAGCTGCTTCTTCACGGTCCGCAGTGAAGATCTCTCCGCCCTGCATACCCTTCTTATTCTCACGCCAGTTGAGCGGCACCACCGGATCAGTGGTCACTGCGTCGATGATCCGCTGTGTAGGGATTGCTCGACTGCTCGATGCGTTTCGGCTAAATACGCGGTGCGTCATGAACTGCGCGTGGATGTACCGCGGGTAAGTGAGCACCATCGTCGTCAGCCGCGGCGCGTTAGAAACCACACTGTCCGCCACCACCTTCGCCTTGATCGTCATAATCCATCCCCCTCGAGAGGTATAAGCAGATGTCCCGGAATGTAACCCTGCTAGCACTGCTCCTATGTGCTGGCTGTCAAGTAGCGTCTGACCATGACAAAGTCAACCGACGCAAGGAGGAGTACGACATGCAAGTAGAGGCCTGTACTAAAGCCTGCGGCGACTATGTCAAAAAGCTGACGTGGGTCAGCGAGCGCATGGTCGAGTGCGAGTGCTATGAGTAGACCTATGAAGATCGCTGTGCTCGTAGGTCTAGGAGTTGCCGCAAGCTACATGGCTGTTTTTACCTGGCTCACCTTCAGAAGCGTTTATGAAGGAAATTGGGAGGATCCGCATGCCGAAGATTCAGACGTGGAAGCTTGAGGAGTACTTGGCCGGTTACAGGGACCTAGAGCCCATTGAAATCCGAACATTGGCGCTGGAGGCCCTGCTACGACGCAGCAAGGCCGATGAGCCTACGACTAAGAAGACGTCCAAGTGGGAGTACAACGAGGACTTAAAATGTTACAACCTAGAAACTGAGGCCGGGCTTATTGGCGCCGTCTACTACCTAGACCGCGACCATGAGTGGCGGTGGTCCGTTAGCATGCGAGCCGGCGGCCGCTTTGCCAACGGCATCAGCGACACCTCACACCAGGCTAAGGCACACGCTGAGCATTGGCTTGGCATCGCTTACAAGGGCTAGACCCCGCTACGAGGAATCATGAACAGTCACGAACCTGTAATAACCGTCGGACGAGCCCGCGACGCTAACGAGGCTCGGCTCAACGACGAGGTCACGTACCTCAAGAGCAAGATCAAGGCAATGTCGCATTACATGCAGCATCTTCCCTTCTGCTCCAAGAGCCCGTGTTCCTGTGGGCTGGACGACCTCAAGAGGATACCTTGAGCTACCCCGAGTTCTGCCCCGCCTGTAAGGCCGACCTGCAAGGTGAGCCCATATCCGAGGAAGCAAAAGCAAAAGGCTGGTACGGCACCGCCACCCACTTCTCACGGGTGATCGGCTGGTACGACCGAGGACACGACAGAACAACGCACTGGATCTGCCCGGACTGCAAGCATCAGTGGGAGCGCACATGAGCGAAAAGAAGCTGTACCGCGTCGAGCTGAACGTGGAGTTCTACGCGTACACCACGAACGAGCGGGCCGCGCAGTTCGCGGTGTATGACTTCCTCCGGGACTCGTCCTTCCTGGATGACGACACGTTCGCCCACCCAATCACACGACAGGATCAGATGTACTGGCCGCCGGGGTGGGATGAGAGCAGCCTGGTCTACACCGACGACGGGACCGACGTGAGACTGAGCGACATCGTCAACACATTGCCGAAGAAGGAAGACAAATGAACAACGTGACCATCAAGTACGTGACCTGGAAGTTCAGCGAGTTGGCCCGCGGTGAGAAGTTCAAGATCCCAGGACACTCAGATCTGTTCCTCAAGGTTGGGGTTGCGGGTGTTGACGCCATCAACCTGACGAAGGGCCGTGAGGACAAGTTCGTCCCGCAGGCCGAAGTGATCATGGCCGACTACCCCGAGACTCTAAAGCCGTTCCACGAGCTCGGTGACGGCGAGTTCTTCCTGCACCACGGAGTGCTGTACTTCACGTGTCGGGTGACCGAGGGGACCCCGGGCGACGACGACGACCCTGAGGAGGAGTACCAGGTGTACCGCCGCCTGGACGGCGGTGAAGACGCCATCATCGGCGACGACGAAATGATCCGCCCCGTCGGCGCACGAATTGAGGTCGGGTACTGAGTGCGTAACTTCAGTGCTCCGATAGCACGCCGGCCCGATGAGACCGACATCCGTTGGTTTCATCGGCTCGGTTGGAAGTTGCTGGAATACAAGTGCGCTTACTATCGACCCGAAGCTGTTAAGGAGCAGCTTTGGGTTGAGCGTGAGCTTTGTATTTCAGACGCCAGCTACGACGCCCTGGAGGCGGAGTACAAGGCCCTGGCGATAACACTCAAACAGACTGACTCAATCAGCGGCATGGTGGACTTTGATCTACGCAAGCCCAGCTGTCAGCTGGTCTTGGCCAAGCTGTCTGGAGGCTAAATGACGACACAGGAAATCATAGATCTTCTGAGTGAAGCGGCCGACGCACTCGACGAGCCGTTGAAGACGAAGTTGCTGGACGCCATCCCGAAGATCGAAATAGCCGACGCAGCTCGCCGGGCGGCGGCGCGTGGCGTTGCTGAGACGTTCAAACGCTACACCAGCCTACAAGGTGAGCGCGCCTCGACCATCCAAGAGCTGGTCAAAGGGCACGCGATCAAGTTGGTGCGCACAAAACCCCGCCACGACGCCGAGCTGGCCATCCAGCGTATCAACGTCCTAAGAGACGCCTAACCATCGGCGCCGTCGTCCTTCGGGGCGGCGGCGCCTTTTTTCGGGGTTCCAATGACCGACTACAAAAAAGAAGCAGAGCGCCTGATGGAAGAAGCGATCCGGCTGGTAGCCGACATCCACAACGTCACCAAGGATATTGAGCGACACCGCACAGGCACCGACTCAGTCACCTTTCCAGAGCTTGGGCTGATCCGGGCGAGGCTGAACAACATCGCAAACCTCTCGGGGGCAAACCGAGTGGTGTTCAACGCTGTGACGGGCCGGATGCAGTGGAGCCCCACGGACATCGCCCCCGACGGTCAGTGGCGGTACGTGGATTTCGCCCACTACACGACCACATGGAAAGACGCAGAGATCATCGTCCGAAAGGTGGATGGGCGGGAGAGCCGCTGGGACTGGGTGGTCACGGTCGGTGAATCCAGCACACGAAGTTTTCATACCAGTGCCGACGACGCCAAGGAAGCGGCGTTGAAAGCCGCCGCAAGAATGACAGGAGGAGACAATGAACGTGAAGTTTAAGTCTGCCGCACGTACGTGCGTACACGACGTGTATCCGGGACAAACCTTCCGTGTCCGGGATACGGTGTATCTGCGTATCGCCATCGACCCGTCGAAGTTCAAGCTGCCCGCTGACGCGCCGATGACCGTAGTAATCGACATCATCACAGGTGAAATGGTGTCTATGCACATTGACTCGCCGGTCGAGCTGATCGCCGGACATTTTGTGGAGGAGTAAGGCTATGAGCCGAAAACAGCGTGAGGATGACCGGCGCAAGATCGCCTGCGTTGAGCGCCATGCCGTCTGGGACGCGTACTCAGCGGCCAAAGAGCGGATGTCCCATCGGCTTGTTCAAGAGCTGGAGTCCAAGCGGCTACCCGACCTTCCCCACGGTATCACCCGCGACGGGACGTACATGTTCATGCGGAAAGACGCGTGGACCGTGTGCGACGGCGTGGCCTACCGAGAGGACATCAAGGAGATCCGACGAAAGTTTCAAGAAGGGCAATATCAGTCCGTCGGGTATCTGAACTTCGTAGCCCTCACCAAGATGGTCCGCACGCTTCCTGTCAGCCCCGCCCGTGATGCGCTGGAGTCGGTGCTGAAAAAGGAGCGCTGGTACTGGGAGCGCCGAAATACCGAGCGACAGAGCGACATGTTGATCAACAAACTCATCGACATGGTCGTAATGGGCGACGGGAATCTCGCCGTCTACGAGAAAGGAGAGGGGCATGGGAAAACCACGCGGAACGACAGTTGAGAAACGGGCACACGCCAAACGAAGAGCTCTTGAGCGCCACGGGGTGAACCTCAACAAGGCGGACCTGCTGGCGATCCGCGAGATGATCGACAAGAGCAAAGCCAAGTTCATCGAGCGGCAGTCCGCAGACAGGACGGTATGGCTCATCAATTACAAAGACGCCGAGATGGTCGGTATCTATAGCCGCCGGCACGGAACGCTCGTCACAGTCTTCCCGCCCGAGGACACTGAGAAGTTCAAGGCGCGAATGCCAAAGAAATGGGTGCCGCCAGCCGAAGCATCCACGACACCTACGGAGACAAAATGAATCAATCAGTGCAAGGCAAGTTCCTGGTCAGCAGTGAGCAGGAGTTCATCAAGTTGTTCGACGGCGTCTCGGACATCGAGGACGTTGAGAGGTTCATCGGCGCTGAGTTTCCGTATGCCGACGGCACGTATGCGTCGGACCTCGACGACATGGAGCTTACCGACGAGGAGCTGGACGAGATCGAGAGTCAGGACATCGACCGCACCCAGTACCGGAAGAACGACGACTGGGCGGGACCTGAGCAGTATCCGGCGGTGTGCTTGATCCACTACGCAGACGACTTTGACCGCATCGGCAACGTCCGATTCCGGCTACTCGAGTGCGTGTACTTGAGCGATTTCAAGGAGGCAACATGAAGATCAGAGAGATAGGGAACGAAGTAGCTCTTGGCAATCTTCGTCCCGGCGATGTTTTTCGACACACCGGTAAGTACTACCTAGTCGGTCGAACGGAGATCGCCGGCGTTCCCGCCGTAGACCTGGACTCAGGCGAGATCAGGGGGTGGTCGCCCAATATCAAAGTATGGCCGGTCAAAGGCGAGTTCGTCGTAGGCGTTGACGACACAGGATCGAAGGCTCAATGACTGACCAGACATGGATCGACCGCGTAATAAAGACCTCCAACGATCTCATAGGCGATGAGAAGCTGGACTACCTGGTTGTTTGCGCGCAGAGGCATATGCCCGGAGGGGCAAACGAGTCGATGCTTCATATCTACGGGCCCGAGGCTCTGAGCCAGCGGGACATCCTGCGCTCGACCATCGCGGCACTCCATCACGAGCTGGAGGCAATTACCTCAGAGACCGAGTTCCCTGAGGTTG
>JACCDP010122671.1_pt1 | contig 72857 bp, 58 predicted proteins | sample 7445841 | NCBI WGS metagenome assembly JACCDP01 (sample SAMN15323441, study PRJNA562643) | freshwater metagenome | isolation source: river surface water | place: USA:Blue River Watershed | collected 2017-08-17 | reverse complement strand
AATCCTGGTGCTGGTTTTGTAACGAATAGCACGGATTGTAATGATGCAGATGCTACGCTGAATGCAATCATGCCTGAAGTATGTAACAACTTTGATGATGACTGTGATGGCACTGCAGATGATGGATTGACTTTTGTGAACTACTATGTGGATGCAGATGGTGATGGCTACGGTGCAGGAGCAGCCAGCAACTTGTGTTCAGATCCTGGTGCTGGTTATGTAACCAACAATATCGATTGTAATGATGCAGATGCTACGTTGAATTCAATTACAACTGAGGTTTGCAACGATTTCGATGATGACTGTGATGGCACGGCTGATAATGGTTTGACTTTCGTTGATTATTATGTCGATGCAGATGGTGATGGATATGGTGCAGGTGCGGCCAGCAACTTGTGTTCAGATCCTGGTGCTGGTTATGCAACGAATAATACCGATTGCAATGATGAAGATGCATTGTTGAATTCGATTTCTGCAGAGACATGTAACAACTTTGATGATGATTGTGATGGTGAAGTTGATGAATATGTAACGACCACGTTTTATCAAGATTTAGATGCTGATGGATTTGGTGATTTGAATGTTGCTGCAGAAGCATGCACCACTCCGGTTAGTTTTGTTTTGGACAATACGGACTGTGATGATGCATTGATAACCTATCGTGATGATGATAATGACGGTTATGGTAGCTCGGAAGTTATGGCATGTGGAGTTGATAACAACACCGATTGCAACGATGCAGATGCTACATTGAATTCGATCAGTACTGAAGTGTGTAACAACTTTGACGACGATTGCAATGGCGTAGTGGACAATGATTTGATTTTCATAGACTACTATCTTGACGCAGATGGTGATGGTTACGGTGCAGGTTCAGCGAGCAACTTGTGTTCAGATCCAGGAGCTGGTTATGTGACGAATAACAACGATTGTAACGATGCAGACGCTGCATTGAATTCGATCACTACTGAAGTGTGTAACAACTTCGACGACGATTGCAATGGTGTAGTGGACAATGATTTGATTTTCATCGACTACTTTGTAGATGCAGATGGTGATGGTTACGGTGCAGGTGCAGCGAGCAACTTGTGTTCAGATCCAGGTGCTGGTTATGTAACGAACAACACCGATTGTAATGATGCAGATGCTGCATTGAATGCTATTACAACAGAAGTATGTAACAACTTTGATGACGATTGCAATGGCGTAGTGGACAATGATTTGATTTTCGTAGACTACTTCGTAGATGCGGATGGTGATGGATATGGTGCAGGCGCAGCGAGCAACTTGTGTTCAGATCCCGGTGCTGGTTATGTCACGAACAACACCGATTGTAATGATGCAGATGCTGCATTGAATGCTATTACAACAGAAGTATGTAACAACTTTGATGACGATTGCAATGGTGTAGTGGACAATGATTTGATTTTCATCGACTACTTCGTAGATGCAGATGGTGATGGTTACGGTGCAGGAGCAGCGAGCAACTTGTGTTCAGATCCAGGTGCTGGCTATGTAACCAGCAACACCGATTGTGACGATACGGATGGAAATATTTTCCCAACGGCAACAGAGGTTTGTAACTACATCGATGACAATTGTAACGATGTAACAGATGAAGGAGTAACTACGACTTACTACGAAGATTTGGATGGTGATGGATTTGGAAATATCAATGTATCGATAGAAGAGTGTGGTTTGATTAGCGGATATGCGGAGAATGGATTGGATTGTTCAGACAACGACGCAGCAATCAATCCATCCGTTTCTGAGATTTGTAATTTAATAGATGACAACTGTGATGGTGAGGCAGATGAGTTTGTGACAATAACTTATTTTGCAGACAATGACAGTGATGGATTTGGATTCGTTGATAATACGGTTCAATCATGCGAACAACCTCAAGGCTATGTCTCCAACGCTGATGATTGTGACGATTTTGTAATCACCTACGAAGATTTGGATGGTGATGGATATGGCAATGCCACTGTTGTTGCATGTGGATCTTTGAATGCAGACGATTGTAACGACAATGCTTCAAGTATTTATCCAGGAGCTTCTGAAGTCTGCGAAAATCTCGTAGATGAAAACTGTGATGGCTCAGACGAAACTTGTATTTACTTGGGCTGCACAGATGTTTTGGCTTGTAACTATAACGAAACAGCAAACACAGATGATGGATCTTGTACTTACCCTGCGCAATCGTATTTGAATTGTGATGGAACATGTATCAGCGATACAGATGCTGATGGTGTATGTAACGAAATCGAAGTTGCGGGCTGTACAGATGCAACAGCATGTAACTACGACGCGAATGCAACAGACGAGAATGGATCTTGTACTTACCCAGCACAGTCTTATTTGAACTGTAACGGAACATGTATCAACGATACAGATGCTGATGGAGTATGTAACGAAATCGAAGTTGCGGGCTGTACAGATGCAACAGCATGTAACTACGATTCAAATGCAACGGATGATGATGGAAGTTGTATTTTACCAGTAGCTGAGACATGCAATTCCTTGGATGATGACTGTGACGGCGAGATAGATGAGTTTGTCACCACAACGTATTACGCGGATATTGATACCGATGGATTTGGTGATATCAACAACACAATTGAAGCGTGCGCATTGCCTTTGGGTTATGTGACGGACAATACGGATTGTGATGATAATAACGTTACATATCTTGATTTTGACGGTGATGGATTTGGAACAACCACACAAGTAGCGTGCGGTGTTGAAAACAATCTTGACTGCAACGACGGAACTGCATTGGTTCAACCCAATTCTTCTGAGATATGCAATGAAGTTGACGACAATTGTAATGGTACCATAGATGAGGGAGTGCAGAATGCTTATTATGCGGATGCAGATGGTGATGGATTTGGTGATGTAAACGCATTATTGATGGCGTGTACATTGCCGATCGGTTATGTTACCAATACAGCGGATTGTGACGATACACAGTTGACCTATTTGGATGTCGATCAAGATGGATACGGTGTAGGCAATCCAATTTCGTGCGGAGCGAATAATAACTTGGATTGTAATGATATCAATTCATCCATGAATCCAGGTGTAGTTGAAATCTGCAATGGTATTGATGACAACTGTAGCGGAACTATCGATGAGGGACTTTTGACGACCTATTACATCGATGTCGATAATGATGGATTTGGAGATCCAAACAACATGGTAGATGCTTGTACTCAGCCGCAAGGATTTGTGATGAACAATGAGGATTGCAATGATGCAGCGAGTTGGGCAAATCCTAATGGTGTTGAGGTATGTAATGGCGTGGATGACAATTGTGATGGCACAATCGACGAGGGAGTATTACTGACATACTATGGTGATGCCGATGGAGATGGGTTTGGTAACATCAATGACAGCTTGTGGTCTTGTGCCCAGCCTGATGGATATATCGACAATACATTGGATTGCGATGATTCACAGCCTACAGTTTTTGAAGGTGCTACCGAAGTGTACGACGGATTGGATAACAACTGTAATGGATTGACCGATGAGGGATTTGAATTTATTCCAGACGCATTCTCTCCCAATCAGGATGGGGATTATGATTATTTCGTAATCGATCGCTTGCTACCGCAAGAGCATGTTGCGATAAAAGTCTTTAATCGTTGGGGTGGTTTGGTTTACGAATCAGCCGATTACCAGAATGATTGGAATGGATTCAGCAACGTTGGCGGACATTCAGGAGAAGAGATGTCGGTTGGAACTTACTACTACGAAATCGAATTACAGTTCAGTAAGAAAACATATAGTGGTTACATCACATTGTGGAGATAAGAACACGGATTAAAAATAGAACTATGAAAAAAAGTGTTTGGATATTATTTGTCATGTTGACTGTTGGAGCATTTGCTCAACAAGATCCGCAGTACAGTTTATATATGTTCAATGGATTGAATATTAATCCTGCATATGCAGGGGCTTCAAATGGCTTGGTTTCCAATTTGCATTATCGTTATCAATGGGTGGGTATTTCTGGAGCGCCCAAAACAATGAGTGCAAATATCTCCGGAAGATATGCCCAGGAGAAGTTGGGTACGGGTTTGATGGCCTTGAGTGATCAGATTGGTGTTTTCAAAAGAAACCAAATTTCTTTATCTCAAGCTTATCATTTGCGTTTGAATAAAGTGATTGCATCTTTTGGATTGCAGGCCACTTATGAGCAAATGTCTGCAGGTTTCGCAGATGCTCATTATAGCGCTACGCAAGGTTCAGGCGCAACCCCTGATGTTGTTTTTGGTGCCAATCAAACCTACAGCAATTTGAATTTTGGCGCCGGCGTTTATTTGCACAACAACAAGATGTGGCTGGGATATTCGGCTCCTGGATTAATGAAGAAACAATGGAATCAAATCAGCACAGCTTCTTCAGGTGCGTACAGAACCGTTCAGCAATTGGTAACTGCGGGATATATTTTTAATTATGGAAAAACATGGAATTACAAGGCTTCTATGTTGATGAAGATGCATGATAATACCAATTTGACGTGGGAGTCAGGTGTAATGGTGTACTATTCGAATGTGTTCGGTGCTGGTTTTTCTAGAAGAGGTTCGGATGCTTGGATTGGTATGTTGGAATTCCAAATTGGTGACATTGCGCGTTTGATGTACGCCTATGATTATACCAGCTCTCCATTGAAAAATTACAGCTCGGGAACGCATGAAATCATGATGAAGATTTTCATCTCAAACAGTTTCAGAGGCCAAGTTTCACCTAGATTATTCTAATGATGAAAAAGAGATTATTACTTGTATTGTCAATTGTGTTGGGTGCAGTGTTTGCCAATGCGCAATCATTGGATTTGAGTCGAGGCGATAGAATGATAGAACATAAAGCTTATGCGCAAGCAGCAAATTATTTTGCCAAATATGCTGATGTTTCTGTCCAAGCAAAATTGAAGTTGGCGCGTTGTCAATACTGGATGAAGGAACCTTTGGTATGCGCCAATGTTTATGCTAAAGTTCAAGCGGACTCTTTGAAAGATGTCGATCGATATTACTACGCCGATGTGCTTTGGCAATTGGGCAAGGAGGATGAATCCCGCGCCGTAGGTAAATTGATCAAGAATGATATTTTGAAGTCGGTGGTAGATGGTTTTCAAAATTTTGAGTCGGATTCCTTGTTGTTGTACAGCAAAGAGAATACTACTGTTGAACGAATGAACCTAAATCCTGATGGAAGTGCATTTGGCGGATATTGGCACAAAGGTCAATTCTACTATGTTTCAAATAGTAAGAAGCCTTCCTTGATTGATGAAGCTTCTCCAAATGATTCAGCTACGTATTTGGACATTTCAATGAAAGGTGATGGAAGTCCAGAAATGCCATTGAAAAAGATCAATTCTTCTCGTCATGAAGGTAGCATTGCGATGAATAAAGACAACAATCACATTGTCATGACAAGGACGGTTAGCTCAGGTTTTTTCACATCAGTAGAACAGCCGCAGTTGTTTGAGTTGAAACTCAAAGAGAATGGAAAGTGGTCGCGTCCAAAGAAAATCAAATTTTGTAACGATGAATTTTCATACGCTCATGCTTCGTTTTCAAAAGATGGAAAGGCGATATACTTTGTTTCCAACCAGCCGGGCGGCACAGGTGGTTTTGACGTTTATAGTTCAACCATGATGGATGGGAAATGGGGCGTTCCTGCTTTGCTAAACACCCGTGTAAATTCGGAGTACGACGAATTGTTTACTTCCGTTTCAGAGGATTACTTATTCTTCTCGTCGAATAGAAAGGGTGGAGTAGGGGCTTTTGATTTGTATGCCTATAACATCAAGGAAGGAACCATCGATCATCTTCCTGCGCCAATCAATTCTCGTCGTGATGATTTTGCTTTAAATAGCAATGGAACAGATAGCGTTTGGTTTGTTAGTTCAAACAGAAATTTCCAAGTTGGAAAAGATGAAATTTTGCAATTGAACTATCCCACAGTAAAGGAATTCATGTATGTATACAACAAGGAAACGGAGAAATTGATTCGCAACACTCCAGCAAAGATTCCATCTGCAACTGGCACTTGGGCGGATGCAGGAATTGACCGTTCAGGTAAAATACCACCATATATGCAAAATGGTGATTCTATTTTTGTCTACGGTTACTATCCCCACCAAATTCAATTCTTGGATCAAAAGGGAATCAAAAGATTTTTGCGTAAGCATAGCAAAAATCAATTGCAGCCTATCAAGGAAATTCTTTTGGATGTTGCAATACCCATTGAGGTGGCTCAAGTGAGTGGCGAGAAGACCATTCAAGTTGTAAATAAAAATGGTGCTTTCAAGAACGTTGAAACAATTACTGCGGAGCGCACCAAGGCTACTGTATTGCCATTTTCAAGTGTCCAAGTAGGTGATTCAATTCAAGTGAATGTTTACAAGGGTGATACTTTATTGGCTACTACTTATGAGGTGATAAAGTTGAACAATATTTACAGAGCCAATGATGTCAAGGTAATCGAGAAGAATTGGACGGGTGATGTATTTATCAAGGATTCTACAGCAGTTCAAAAAAATAAGTACAATCTTTTCAAAAATTTAAAATCGATTTACTTCGCAACAAACAAATGGTTTATTTCCCCAGCGGCTAAGCGTGAGTTGTCACAAGTAATCATTTACATGAAGGAGAATCCAACGGTGGTCATTGAATGCGCTTCTCATGCGGACTGTCGTGCAACCAAGGAGTACAACTTGAAACTATCAGAGCAAAGGGCCAAGGCTACTGCAGACTATATCATTCGCCATGGTATTAGCAAGGATCGCGTGAAACACAAAGGATACGGAGAGGAACAACCTGTTAATGGTTGTGTGTGCGAAGGTCAAATTAAAACAACCTGCACTGCAAAAGAGCTTCAGCTCAATCGCCGTACAGATTTCTTGATCTTAAAAAAGTAATGATTTAGAACAAACCGTGCAATTGGCTGTCGATGCCGGAAATGATATTTCCCAAGTCTTCAGCCTTTTCATGGAAACGGTTGTTGTCGATATCAATGATCAACAATTTACCTTTGTTGTAAGTACTGATCCAAGCTTCATAACGTTCGTTTAAGCGAGTGAGATAATCCAACCGAATGGCCTCTTCATACTCGCGACCGCGCTTTTGAATGTTCTGAACCAAAGATGGAACACTCGCACGCAAGTAAATCAACAAGTCGGGCGGCGTTATAAATTCATCCATGGCAGAAAACAAGTCTGCGTAATTTTCAAAGTCACGTGTGGTCATCAAGCCCATTGCATGAAGGTTGGGAGCAAAGATGTATGCGTCTTCATAAATGGTTCTGTCTTGAATGACATTTTTACCTTTCTTCTTTAAATCAATCAATTGTGCCAATCTACTTTTCAAGAAGAACACTTGTAAGTTAAAAGACCAACGTTGCATGTCTTTGTAGAAATCAATCAAATAAGGATTGTCATCTACTTCTTCAAAATGAGGTTGGTATTTGTAATGCTTAGCAAGCAATGTAGTCAAAGTAGTTTTACCGGAACCAATGTTTCCCGCAATGGCAATGTGCATAATTCGTTAGGTTAAAATAGACTCTTCGAAAATAAGAGAATTGAGAATAAAATGAGTGATTTTCCCCGAGATTGTTGACAACTTATGGGCTAAGCCGACTCCAAGGCAAGAAATCGCTGGAATCTGGGCTGAAATAAAGCCCATTATCGTCGATATAAATGGGTTGCTTGACAGAGGTTCCCAAGGTTTGTATGGTGGGATAAATCTCTTCTATGCGCTGATCTCTGTATTGAATGGCTTTACCCTCAACAATCCAAGTAGGTGAGTATGCAAAAGGAAGTGTTTTGCTTAACCCGCCCAACAAATCAAAAACAAAAAAATGTTCACCATCCCGCATAAAAAGTTGATTGCCATTCTCCGCCATCCATCTAATTTCCCATGATGAATGGACATAGGATTGCGACAAATTGGGGATTTGTAGAATGGGTTCACCATTGGGTTTAATCTTAATCAAGGTTTTGGTCATGTTGTTCCAAAGCCAATAACCTGACCACTTGGACCCGCAAACCTGGGTGATCCATCCCAAGTTGAATTGGGTCAAATCGAGTTCTCCTTGTTTGCTCAATGTGTTGTCTAAGATGACAATGGTTTGACTATTCTCGAAGAATAAAAATGGCTTAAACGGATTGGTTAAATCAAAATTTTGAATGTTACCAAATGATAAAAAGTCATTTTGAAATTTTATCGAATTATTTACTTCGGTTTTTTCAATTCGATGTTTGTTCCATCTGTAGACGTTGCCTATGGGATCTGTGCTAAGTTCGCTGAATTGGCCAATTGCCATTTGAGCAAGCAAGCAAAAGAGGAGACTAGTATTGTATTTCCAAAAAGTCATGCAATTCTTTGATATAATCATCATTGGGATGTAATCGAGGTACTTTATTTTGCCCGCCAAGTTTTCCTCGATGCTTCATCCAGCCTATGAAAGTACCAGCTTGAACATTTTCTATTTGCAGGCATGTTAAATTCAAATCGCCTTTTCTTTTGGCATCGTAATCAGAGTTGATATCCCTAAGGAATTGGTCAAGGTCAATTTGAAATGCAGATACATCTTCAGGTGAGTCTTTGAATTCGATTATCCAATGGTGGTAGGCAATATTGTCTTCTATATCATTGGCCATAATGGGACCAACCGTGTAATCTGTGATGGTGCATTGATGCAATTGGCAAGCTTTACTTAGCGCTTGTTCGGCATTTTCTACCATCAATTCTTCGCCAACAATATTGATGTATTGTTTGGTTCTTCCTGTGATCTTCACTCGAAATGGAAATGTCGAAGTAAATCTGATGGTGTCACCAATCAGGTAGCGCCATAAACCTCCGTTGGTAGAAATGACAACAGCATACGAGGGGCCGATTTCAACTTCGCCTAATCCCAAGGTTTGAGGATTTTCTTCATGAATTTGATTCATGGGAATAAACTCATAAAAAATGCCGTAATCCAGCATGAGAAGCATGTCGTCAGCATATATTCTGTCTTGTATGCCAAAGAATCCTTCACTAGCGTTGTACGTTTCCATGAAGTGTACTGGCTTTGTGAACAACGACTCAAATTGACTTCTGTATGGCAGAAAGCTTATGCCGCCGTGCATGTAAAGCTCAAAATTGGGCCATGCTTCATGGATCGATTGAACGCCTTTTTTGCTGCAAATTTTTTGAAGCAGAAGTAAGGTCCAACTGGGTACACCCGCAATGTTGGTGACATTTTCGTTCATCGTTGCTTCGGCCATGGCTTCCAACTTTTCTTCCCAATTGTCCATTAGGGCAATTTCCTTGGCAGGTGTTCTTTTGTTTTCAACCCAACTGGGTAAATTGTCAATGATTATCGCAGACAAATCACCCGTTAATTTTCCCTGATGATCATGCACAATCTTTGATGATCCCCCAACGACAAGTGTCTTGCCATTGTACAGTTTGGCGGTAGGCTTGATATGATAGTAAATGGACAGTAAGTCTTTCCCGCCTTTGTAATGACATTCGTCCAGGGAGTCTTGAGTAACCGGGATATACTTGCTTTGGTTGTCTGTCGTTCCGCTACTCTTGGCAAACCACTTTACCTTGGAAGGCCAGGTAACTTGTTCTTCTCCTTCTTTGATCTTATCGATGTAAGGACGGAATTGCTCGTAGGTTCGGATGGGAACGTTTTTTTTGAAATCATCGATGGTTTTGATCTGCTGAAAGTTGTGATCAAAGCCAAATCTTGTAGCGCCGGCTTCTTCAATCAAATAGTAAAACAATTCTTCTTGTACCTCAATGGGATACTTCATGAATAAATCTATTTGATGTGTTCTTTTGGTGATGAACCAAGAGAATACCGTATTTAATGCCATGAAGTAAAGCTACATCAAATTGTAGAATTACAAACGCATCTGTTTAGCGAATTTGGATGACTTGTGTGGGTTCCAAGGATCGTTGTAGGATGCCTTGAATATTAGTTCTTGGAGGTAGGCGATGGTTCTTGTAAAGCGCAAGAAATATCCAAAGTAAATTACCATGCCGGGCAGGTAAGGTAGGAAGTAGGCTATTGGCTCACGCTGATTCAATCGGAACATGGAGAACAAAACAAATTTCACCAAATAGTTAACGCTATAAAGACAAAGATTGGTTAATACGATAAAGGGTAGGAGTGAAGTGAAATTGAAAATGATGTCGATGATGTAGAAATACCATTTGAAGTTCAATACGAGGTTGTACACGATATTCTCCATGAAGGAAGTGAAATTGAGCCAAGTGAAATTTTTGGAGGGAAGCAAAACATCAATGTGTTTTCTTAATCGGAAACGCACAAGGGATTTGTCCCAACGCAGTCTTTGTTTGGCTAATTTTCTGAAGGTGTCGGGAGCACTGGTCTTGCAAATGGCTGTGGGTTCGTATTTGACTTTGTAACCAATTTTCCGCAGTTTAACTGTAATGTCACCATCGAGACCAGGACCAATATCCCATCCTCCTATTTTGTCCAATGCTTCTTTTCTAAAAGCGCCAAAAGCTCCGCTGATTACACGATAAATGCCCAACTCACTGCTGGATATACGTCCTATGGAAATACTGTCAAAATATTCTATGGCTTGAAAGGTTGCAGCCAGAGACTCCTTGTAGTTTCTTACTTGAACGTTACCACCTATCCCACCAATTTGACTATCGAAATAAAAAAGGCGAATGATATTTTCAATGGCATTGGGATCATATGAGCAATCGGCATCCAAGTGAACGATAAATTCACCTTTTGAAAATCGCCAACCCAAATTGGCTGCTGATGCTTTTCCACCTCTTACTTCGTTTCGAATAAAGAGATCAATGTAACCCAACTGTTGTAGGTTTCTGCAGATGCGTTCTGTGTCATCGTCACTTCCATCATCAATAACAATGATTTCGTAATTCTGGTAGGTCTGAGCTTTGAGCGATTGAACCAATTTGTAGATGTGCTTCCCTTCATTCTTTCCTGGAATGATGATCGAAATCAAGGGCATTCGAGTCCAAAGTTCATGCTGGGCTTTGATCATTCTGTCGCGCCTAAAGCGATGGGTGAATTGCCACAAAAGCAATACGAAAAGCTCAAGAACAAAGAATCTAAGAAATTCAAATACAATAAAAAAATAGAAATAACGGACAAACTTTGCCCAACCTATGGAGGTTGCAAAACTGACAAAATTGTCTACAAAGTTCATTGATTGGTCAGGTTGCTTTTGACTTGGTGAATCAAAGAATAAGCATCTTTGTTTTCTTTCAAATCGATTTTGGTGAATTTGATGTTGATGTCAAATTGATCGAAATTTTCGTGCACAAGTTTCCGTATTCTGTGAGCGATTTTATGACGCTCATGCGGGTTGTTTTTATCCTCCTCCTCAATCATCCGTTGGGTCCACATAAAAATACCATTAGGACTTAACGTAACATAATCGAGTTCGGTCATCTCCCCTTTGATTTCTTGGGAAATTTCACGAAGAATGGATTGTTTTTTAAACCCACCGAACTTGTTACTGAAATCGTGAAGATTCTCTAAATAGAGCCCGCAAATGTGTGTAAGCTCATCTGAAATTTCAGCACGCTTGCAGTCGAAGTGCAACAAAGATTCAAAAGTGGCTTCATTTAAAATATCTGGAAGTTGATCTTTGCTGAAGTCGATACTTTCAGTTACACCTTGTGTAATAGCAAGACGACCTTTCTTGGTCAGCTTGTAGGTATTGATATCCCTAGCCTGCAAGTATTGCACATCTGTGTCGTTTTCACAATTTAGACACTTGGCTTTTACATAAATGTCTTGGAATCGACTATCGCAGTTGTTGCAATGGTTGAGGACTGATGGTTTGTCATAATCTACTCCTATGTGGTGCAATGTCTTATCGCACTTTGGACAAGATAGATCCGTTTGCGTTGATTTTTGAAAATCGCTTATCGGGCCAATGTATGCACATGGGAAGTGATGCACCAAATCTTCCCCATATGTGTTGGATGACTTGCAATGCGGGCAAACCTCTCTGAAGCTTAATAAGCCCCCTGAGCATTGGTTACATAAATATATCTTCTCTTCAAAATCTGGCCAGATATAACCTTCTTTTTCTGCCCAATCCAAAACACTCAACACTTCGGTTTCTTCGTGTTGCTCAAATGATATTGAAATTGGTGGAAATGAATAGCCGATGATCGAGTACGGATCTAAAATGGGTTTGATGTGTCGAATTTGACGGGTATAAATCAAATCCAATGCTTTTTTGACGACGGCACCATAAACCCCTTTGGGTGCTGTAGGAAACAAATCCAAAGATTTAATAAAAATGTCTTTGGTCTTTTCCTCAATAGAGCTAAAATCATGATCGTTGGTGATAACACCATCGATTAAGGCATGAAGAACACTGTTTTTTCTCAGTAAGACATTTTGAACAAAAATAGGTTTGAGATAAACTTCAGCTTGGTGGTATCGCCTAATGTCCAAAACTGTATTCCTTACAAATTCAGCATTGATGGAATCGATAATAACTGCATCTACACCCATGATATTAGGCAAGGAATACCCGGTTTGGGGTGTAATTTTCAATACAAAAAGTTGACCGAGGCGAATTAGATTTTGGCTCATACCTGCGTGACCTTTAATACTTGAATCTTGTTACCAATGCACCCATCTTGTAGTAGCTTTCCCACTCTTTGGCTTCGATAGAATCTTTGGGGTAAATATCGCCAGCCAGAGAACGTGTGGTGGGTTCATACCTTTTTTGATATTCCTCCGGTAGCGGAATGGTAGAATAGTAAAACCTCTTCAACACACCAATGGATTTTTTTCCGTTGGGAAATTCAACTTCAAATTCATCACCTGTTTTCAAGTAATCCAAATCTTCTTGCTCAAAATATGCGCGAACGAAAATGGGAGAAACGCGATGTATAGACATCGTTATTTCTGACTTAAGACAAGTTTCAAATTGACGCACATAAATTCTATTAACCGATCCGTCGAATGGAGAGACAAAGAATTTGTCTTCCGCAATTCCTTCTTTTGAAAGTCTAAAATTCTTCTTGTAATCGGTTTTAATGGCTGGAATTTTTGAACGCAAGTCTTCGATGGATGACTTTAATTTTTTGTTCTCCTCAATGATTCGATTGTTTTCCGATTTCAATTTAACAATCTCATTTTTTCTCAAATCCAATCTGGTTTGTGGCATTACTCCCAACTGAACCATGGCCTGAATTTCTTTCAATTCAGATTCGTAAGTTTTGATGAGGTTGTTGTTCTCATTCAGGTGCGTTTCATTGACGGATATGCGTTGCTCGGTATTCAATATTTCCCTGATTACCCATTGATAGGCAGGATTATCATTGTTATTGGCCTCAGATTGAAGATCTGCGGTTACATCAAAACTGTCATCTGGCGCATTTTCGATGTATCTAAAAAGGGTGTCACCAAACTTAACTTCGGCATCCTCATCCACAAAGTACTCCATGATTCTGCAATCCTTTAAAAGTCGGACATTGACATTTTCATACAATACATGTGATTGTGCACGAACATAAAACGTGCGTGTAAATATGTAATACCCGAGCCAACCAATCAAAGAAAAGAAAACAATGAAATAGATAATTCTATCCCATTGGCGCTTGGACTTTTTTGGCCCGTTATCGCTCATTACACGGATATCTGATCCTTGTCTTTTAAAATGAACACTTTTCAAGGCTTATGGATTTAATGGTAAATAGGTTTCAAAATCGTGAATGGCAATTTTCTGGCTGGGCAATTGAAGCAGAATCTGCTCAAAATCGGCTCGCATCAATGACTTTGATTCGTAATCTTTGGCTCTTAAAGCTATACTTGTTTTGTCACCAAAAATGGTAATTTCATCTTGGCTTCGACGAATAATGGATTCTGGACCTTTGGTCTCGTAGGCCATCAAAACAACTTCATCAATAGAGAGTTTTATTGACTCGAGAACAGGATTTTCGTAATGCAAAGGAATAGAAACGCCCAATGTCCAATTGTGTGTTGAACAGGCTTTTTGAGCTTCTTGGATTCTTTGGCTATACAATTCAAAATACTGATTGGAATTTTCTTTGAAGCCTTCCATCGCATGGGGTTCAATGTCCAAGTGCAATCCTGAAATAGGCAGTTTCCCGTACAACGTATAAAGACTATCAATTTTCGATTGAATCGGTGAGAACAGCCATTTGTTTTTCCCGATGAGCAATTCTACCTCGATATTTTTTTGATTCAACAATTGAACAAGTTCCTCAAGATTACTCTTGTCATCAGCATCACTGCTTGGTGATAGGTATACTTTGTTTATTTGGGTATTGAAAATTTGTTGCGCAATTTCTTGAGGTTTTTTTCCGATCCATGATTTGGACCAAACAAACATACCTGTTTGCTTCACTTTGATGTTTTCTTCTTGATTAAAAGTAAACAAGGGTGAATCTGTAGACCAAGCTCTGGTAAATCGCAATACATTTTCTTGGGGTACATAGGACCTGATTTCACCCAATTTGAGATAAAGTTGTTGATGTAAATCAAGCTGTTCTATCACAACATCCCAATATTCTACCAAACTTTGAATGGCCTCTACAGGTAAGAAATACTCAGGCGACAATTGGTTTTGATTTTGAGCCAGTTTCAATTGTTCAATGGCCAATTTCCTTTGGGCTTCTAGTATGGAGTATTGCTTAAGCTTGTATCTAAATTCATAGAACAATTGGGATACTTCAGACCACTTGGCATCCGTTTCTTGCGCAACTCTCCATTTGTCTTTCTGCAATTGAATGTGCTGAGCGTTTTGGTAATCCTTGTGAAAAATTTTGATGGGAATATTGGCTTGTATCCCCATGGACAAATATCCACGGTTGTTTTGTAAGCCAATCATATCAAAATAATTGTACCTCAAGTTTCCACTTAATTTGACATCATTCATCCAATTGTACTGAAGTCTTTCTGTTTCTTCGGCCAAAAGAATTTGGCGGTCAGTTACGTCATTTTGAGAGCAAAGCAATTTGAGAGCCTTGGGGTTGATATCAAATAATGGAGGCAGGGCAGAGGTAGAAAAATAAGTGGAGTCAACCCAACTGCGCACACTGGCATTATAGCTTGCATAAGTCTGCAATAGACCATTTACTTCAATTCGAGATTTGTATGCATCAAGCAATACAGGTAGCAGCAAGGTTTTGTTTTCAACCAATTGCTCCAAAATCTCAATTTGCTCTACCAACAATTTCTCTTTGCTTTTGAGCGCTTTGATCTTTTGTTGGTTGAAATAATAAATTATACTATTTCTATTCTCAAAAGATATTGTTCTGGTTTTACTTTCTTGAACACCAAGTAGCTCGATTTGCTTTTGATTTTCTATGGCTCGGGCCTTGTGTTCGTTTTCCATCAATCCGTTGGATAGAAAGTCCCATTCTACTCCAGAGGCTATTCTGGATCTAAAGAACAAATTCTCCTCACCGGGCTGAGGTGAGAAATTCTGCTGAGTACTTGTATTCCATGACAATCCTGCGTCAGCTCGAAGCGCAGCCGCTTTCATATCGTAGTAGGATTCAATACTTTTTAGTTGTTGGATATTATTTTGGGGAGCTATGGTGGGCCAAACTTTTGGCAGAACCTCAAAGTCTTGGGATGAATTGGAAGCATTATATATCTCGGGATAATGTGTCGTCCATACCTTGGATAATTCCGCAACTGCTTGGACTTGCATATCACCCGGTTGAGCCCATGTTTTGGTGAAACAAAAGGTGACGATAAATAAAGAATATTTGAGCAGTGGCCTTACCATGATTTTCTAATCAGCGCGCAAAAATAGTGATTATTATCAAGGTAAAGCTAATTTATCAACATCAAATGAACATTTTTATGACTTGTTGGTTTTAGTCGGACTTTTGGCGCATGAATTTCAAAATGTACATCATATCTTTTTTGGTACTAGTGCTTGCCAGTTGTTCTGTGAAGCAAAAGACTGTTGAAGATCAATTGGGTGTTCAAATGAACTTCGTTCACCCTGAATTGAGCACCTTGATCATTCCGATTTCAATGGACATGCGCGCCATTGAGCGAAAAGTAAATGCGAGTATACCTTGGGAGTTCAAGAATCCGGAGTGGCCGGGCCTTTCAGCTGGAGCATGTAAAGATCCAAGGCTGAAGTATTGTTTAAAGAGAGATAGTTTGCATTTTAAGGTGGATGGGAATACGTTGTATTTTGATGTAGACCTTCGGTATGGTATTGAAGGGGAAATGTGTCCTGCATGTTGGGGTGAAACGTGTGCATCGCCCATGGTGCCATTTTCATGTGGTGTAGGTAAGGAGGAGCCGCGTAAAATGCATTGGAAGGGCAAAATCATTTGGACAATTGGAAATAATTTGCAACTGAAGACAAGATCAGAAAGCCTTCAATTGACTCCATTGTCACCGTGTGAGTTTACATGGTTGAAATTGGATTTTACAGCACTTGTACAAGGGCAAATGCAACAGGCAATTCAAAATGCTTTTGCGCAATCGGACCAAGCTTTATCAAAAAGAAACCTACAGAAGGATGTGGAACCATTGTTGAAAGAGCTGTATTCAGGCATTCCAATCAAAGACCAAAGTGTTCTTTCAATTGTTCCAAAGAAATTGGCAGTTTGGGATCTAAAATCTAAAAATGGAAGGCTAGAGGCTGTGTTGGGTATTGAAACGCAATTGACCATGAGTGACCTGGTTCCAAATGTAAATCAGTTGACGATGCCCACATTCAGCCATGCACCTTTCAAAGATCAAAAATCAACCATTCGATTTCAAATGGATTACAGCCATGCGGCTATTCAAAAAATATGTGAGCAAAATTTGATTCAGAAGAAATGGGCAATCAGTGATTACCCGGAAGATTATTTGTGGATTCATCAATGTTCGATTTCCGGAAGTGACGATGGCAAGCTTCATTTGAAACTAAACATGGACGTGATTACCCAAAAATTGAAAAGAAGAAATGTGTTGGTTGAATTTGAGGCAATTCCGGTCGTTGAAAATGGGGGGAGACAAATTCGATTGAGCCATCCGGAAATTGATCTTAGTGGAAAAAATCAATTGCTAGAATGGGGATTAAAATGGGAATCTTGGAAATCTAAATTTCAGGAACAGAATTTATTTCTCATATCTCTAGATGGCAGCTTAGTCAAAGCCAAAGAAGCCTTGAATCAAAAACTGCAACAAGAGCAATGGCCTGATATTTCGATCAAAGGTCAAATGGACGATTTGCGCATCACCAAAATACAACTTAACAGCTACAGCATGAAAATCAATGTTGAGGCCACGGGTCAGTGGTCACTGGTTTGGAATAAATCTTTCTAAAGTAACCAATCAGCGTTATTTCAAAATCTCCCTGGAGATAACGAGCTTTTGAATTTCAGAAGTCCCCTCACCAATGGTGCAAAGTTTAGAATCTCTGTAGAATTTCTCAACTGGAAAGTCCTTGGTGTATCCATATCCGCCAAAAATTTGAACGGCCTCAGTAGCCACACGAACGCTTACTTCTGAAGCGTAATATTTGGCCATGGCTGAAACTGTTGTAACTTTTTGATGGGTGTTTTTTAAATGACAAGATTCTAAAAGCAACATGTCGGCAGCCTCAATTTCTGTTGCCATATCTGCCAATTTAAAGGCGATGGCTTGAAACTTAGAGATGGGTTGACCAAACTGTTCTCTTTCTTGTGAATATTTGACAGCCGCTTCAAAAGCACCTTTAGCAATTCCCAATGCCAACGATCCGATGGAAATTCTTCCACCATCTAATATTTTCATGGCTTGCACAAAACCATCGCCAACCTTGCCTAAAATTTGACTTTCATGCACGCGGCAATTGTCAAAAATCAACTCGGCTGTTTCTGAGGCGCGCATACCCAATTTGTTTTCTTTTTTTCCGCCTGAAAATCCTGGAGTACCGCGCTCAATAACAAATGCAGTAATTCCATGTGAGTCGAGGAGGTCCCCCGTTCTTACCAAAACAACCGCTACTTCGCCGCTGATACCATGAGTGATCCAATTTTTGGTTCCATTGATCACCCAATACTCACCGTCCTTTTCAGCTGTGCATTTCATGCGCATGGCATCGCTACCGGTGTTGGCTTCTGTTAGTCCCCATGCACCGATCCACTCACCACTAGCCAATTTTGGAAGATATTTTTGCTTTTGTTCTTCGTTACCAAATTCCAAAATATGATTGGTGCAAAGTGAATTGTGAGCAGCAAGGCTCAACCCAATTGACCCACATACTTTGGCCACTTCGACAATGGCTGTTTTGTATTCATAGTAGCCCAATCCAGCGCCACCGTATTGCTCAGGAACAAGGATACCCATAAGACCCAATTGTCCCATTTTACGGAATACCTCGCGAGGAAACTCTTGACTTTCATCCCATGTCATGACATGGGGACGGATTTCTTTTTCAGCAAAATCACGCACCATTTGTGCGATCATGCTCTCGTTTTCAGATGGAGTGAAGTTCATAAGGAAAATTTATCATTGAAATTTTCAAGCTTTTTTAAAGCGTGACAAAGGTATGAATAGGGACTCTGAAACGCGTTAATTTTTCTTTACCATTTAATCCTTGGAGGTCCATTAGAAATCCAAATCCCACCAGTTGTGCGCTGGCTTGCTCAATCAATTGAGCTGCAGCCTCGGCTGTTCCGCCAGTGGCAAGCAGATCGTCGTGGATATAGACCTTTTGATGAGGAGCAATATCTCCAATTTGCAGTTCCATTGAAGCATGACCATATTCCAATTCGTATTGAACTTGATGCGTGGGCCTGGGAAGTTTGCCTTTTTTTCTGATCATCACAAATGGCAGGTTCAATGCCAGCGCTAGGGCAAAGCCCATTGGAAAGCCTCTACTTTCAAGTCCGACAATTACTTCGGCTCCCGTACTCTTTACGAGTTTAGATGCTTCTTCAATCAAGGCTTTGGACAATTGAATGTCTTTAAACAATGGGGTGATGTCTTTAAATAGAATTCCAGGTTTTGGAAAGTCGGGGACATCGATCAAGATGTTTTTTATTTGATCACTGAGATTCATTACTTGCACTATCTAGCGCAAGATAGTGTACCATTTTGCTCCACATGGTATCGGGTATCGATTTGGTGTTTTTTATTTCTTCTAGGGATTTGTATTTGCCATGCTGGTCTCTATAACGAATAAGCCGTTGGGCTTGCGTAAAACTGATGTAGGGATGGGTAACCAACTCGTCAATTGTGCTGTAGTTCAAGTGTATTTTTTTGACTTTTTGATTGCAAGAAAGTTGGGAATAGATGGATTCCCAAGTGGATTCTTTCAGTTGAGGAATTTCCAAAAGTTGTGTCAAACTATAATAGCCTCCGAGCGCTTCGCGATATCGGACAATGCGTTGTGCGAGAAATCCGCCAATCATCGGCAAACCTTCCAGTTGCGCACTATCTGCTTGATTGATTTCAATTCGCACTTTTTGTTGGGCATCTACTCCCCAAGTTGAATCATACAAATAGGCGTTGATGATTTTCTCGCATTTGGGATCATCTGGAGACACCAGTTGTAGTTTACGCCAATAGGGTGATGGGGTAGATGGAGTTGTCCAAAATAGCCGAATGCCCCATTGACTGATTAGCAGGAACAATAGCATACAAATTCCGATTCGTTCCGATTTACTGAAGTAAAAGATGGATGATGTTCTGTGATTCATGAGTCAAAGAACGGATTCAATCACAACTCAAAAAACATTCCTATATGGTATGTCATTGTTAACGGACAAATAAATTGTATATCCTTATCAGGATATGAAGAGGAATTTGAATGCTCTTATATTTTATATGATTACTTCTTAAGCTTTAAAAGATTTTGAAATGCTTGTTGGGTAATCAAAGCTATGGCATGGGTTAAATCATTAACCTGCTTACCTGAAGTCATAATGGTTAAAATGTAAGGCTTGTTTTTAAGATAAACCAACCCCATTTCATGTAGCTCATGTTGATTGTTCCGCCCTCCAAATTCACCGAACTTATGAGCAAGGGGCACGCTCGAAGGCAATCCTGCAGCCATACCTTTTTTGAAATCACTTTTCATTAAAATTTTAATGGCTTTTTCTGACATTTCAGGTGACAGCATTGTGCCGTTATAGAGCACCTTGAAAATATTAGAAATCTCACTGGCTTTGAGTTGATAAAGCTTATTTGTGCCGTTGGGTTCAGGAATATTTAAAAGCCTGAAATTTTCTAAATATTTGTCATGATCGATGTATGCATGCATAAGGGAAGTGGCATTGTTGTCGGAATATGCGATCATGTATTCAAGCAATTCTTCAACGGTATAAGACTCTCCTACTTTTATCGAATGATTATTAAAACTCTGAGATGGAATAACCTCACCCGTTGGTTGATATACTACTTTTTGATTTAAAAGTTCAGGTTCAACTTCAGCACGTTGTAACACACTAATCATTGCCCCCAGCTTAAGTAGAGATCCAGGATGAAAAAGTTGATTGGAATTGATGCCCATCCAACCTCCTTGGTCAAAATCCAAAAGGTAGATTGATGCTGAATTGAGTTGACCTATATTTTTGAGTGAATCAATGCTCTGTTGGATTTTGTTTTTTAGCGGCAAAAATTCGGGTGATTCTGACTTCACATCCACGTATTGTAACGGTTGAATGTACTCAAATCCTTTAACGCGTTTAATTTGAATAATCTCTTCAGACTTTACACTACTAGAAAAATGACAAAGGTATTTTTCTATTCCCCACGTGATAGCACCGCCTGCCAATAGGCATGACAGGGCCAAAACCAAACTCTCTTTTTTCATGATAATTTCCTAAACGGAGCGCAAAGTAGAAGAAGTAATTGTTAAATGGGGAATTATTAATGTTAAAAGATTTTTGATGTTAATCAGTAAAAAAAAAAGAGGGCCGCAGCCCTCTTTTGAATCGTTATAATTTTTGTATTATCGCGCAACACCAACAGCTCTCTTTTCTCGAATTACTGTTACACGTACTTGACCTGGGTAAGTCATTTCTGTTTCGATACGACCAGCCAAAGTGATTGCCAAAACATCACTTTGCTCATCGGAAACTTTCTCGGCCTCAACCATCACGCGCAATTCACGACCTGCTTGAATAGCAAATGATTTACTTACTCCGGGATATTCCATGGCCATGTTTTCCAAATCACGAAGACGTTGGATATAGGCTTCAACAACTTCACGTCTTGCGCCTGGGCGAGCTCCGCTGATAGCATCACAAACCTGAATGATTGGAGAAAGTAAGAACTTCATCTCAACCTCGTCATGGTGAGCACCAATGGCGTTGCAGATGTCTGGTTTCTCGCCATATTTCTCAGCCAACTTCATACCCAAAATTGCGTGTGGCAATTCGCTCTCATCGTCTGGAACTTTTCCTATATCGTGCAACAATCCTGCACGCTTAGCTGCTTTGGGATTCAATCCCAATTCACTTGCCATGGTGGCACATAGATTGGCAACTTCTCTTGAGTGTTGTAACAAATTCTGACCGTAAGAAGAACGGTATTTCATTCTTCCCACCATGCGAATCAACTCACTATGCATGCCGTGAATACCCAAATCGATGCAAGTACGTTTTCCAACTTCCATGATCTCGTCTTCGATATTCTTTTTCACCTTGGCAACAACTTCTTCTACGCGAGCAGGGTGAATACGACCGTCTGTTACCAATTGGTGCAATGACAATCGAGCTATTTCACGACGAACGGGATCAAAGCAAGAAAGTACAATGGCCTCAGGAGTATCGTCCACAATGATTTCTACACCAGTAGCTGCTTCTAACGCACGGATGTTTCGACCTTCACGTCCGATGATACGACCTTTAACTTCATCGTTTTCAATATTGAAAACAGATACACTATTTTCTACTGCATGCTCTACAGCAGTGCGTTGGATAGTTTGAATAACGATTTTCTTGGCTTCTTGGTTCGCCTTTACTTTGGCTTCATCTACGATGGATTGGATTTGACCTGCAGCTGAATTGCGGGCATCTTCCTTCAATTGCTCCATCAAAGATTCCTTGGCCTGTTGGGCCGACATTTTTCCAATCTCTTCCAAAAGCGAAATCGCTTTCTGGTGATTTTTCTCGAGGTCTTGTTGTTTCTTCTGGGTAATCTCCAATTGCTTGTTGAGACTTTCCTTTTGTTGCTCAACTTCTTTGTCCTTTTTCTTCAAGGTCTCGGTTTGTTGAGCAAGTTCTTTCTCACGGTTGCGAATGCGATCTTCCGATTGCTTCACTTTGTTATTTCTCTCTTGCACTTCTTTTTCGTGCTGAGATTTAAGTTCAAGGAATCTTTCTTTGGCTTGCAAGATTTTCTTTTCCTTGATGGTTTCTCCTTCTTTCATTGCCTCGGAGATCAGGCTTTCTTTTCTGGTTTTAAGCAAATTGTTAGATATGATCCAAGCTCCTGCGAACCCGATAATCAATCCAACAATAACGCCAATAACTAATTCCATACGCTTAGGTATTTTGGGTTAATTAAAATTTTAATTGACTCCTCTTGAGTCAAGTGGCGCAGAGAAAAAAATGAAATCGAATTACAAGATGAAGCTTTCAGCCAATTGATTCAATTTCTCCAAATCAGCTGTTACATCTGTTGGAACTTCTATTGTCTCAATTACTTTTTCTACCACTTTCTCAGCGGTGGAAGGTTTAGTGGCCATTTGCAACAGGGTCATCGCCAACAAATCTTGATTGTCGCGAACCCCATATTTTTCTTGAAAAGTTTCTATGCTAGATTGAATTTTGGCTTCAGCTTGACGAATCAGGGCCTCTTCCTCCGGTTGAATGGCCAAAGGATAGTAACGACCTGCGATTTTAACTTTTATCGATATCTGACTCATCTTAACTGTTCAATAAAGCAATACACTCATCGATTTCTTTCACCAAATCTTGGATTCTCTGCTGAGTTTTGACCTTGAATACCTCTTGATCTGACTCATTTTCCAAAATTTGTGGCGGATTACGGTGTTGGAGTTTCTCCGATAAATCGTCTATTTGGGCTTGCAACTCTTTATTTATCGTGTAAAGGGATGCGAGCTCGCCTTTTTGTTTGGCCAAGGTATCCTCCAACAATCGCTTGTTCTCACCCAGGCGTCGGATATTGGCTTCTAGCTGTACAAATAGCGTTTCTTGGTTCATTTTCTCCAATTTCTGCAATCAACGTCTCAAAGGTAATTCTTAATTCGCATGTTTTACAATTGGTTTTGCTTTTTCATCAACAAGTTTTATTCTACTTTTAGAAACAAATTATGGGCGCCAAAATTTTATCCTCTTTCGTTTTCTGTTTTTTCATGTCGGTTTTGCCCCTTTTGGGCCAGGGCTTAAAACTTCCACAGTTCCCGAGCCAATTGGATAGTCCATTGAAAATTCCAATGTCGTTGAGTGGTTCTTTTGGTGAAATGCGCGCCAATCATTACCACACAGGTTGGGATTTACAAACCCAGGAGAAAGAGGGTATTCCTGTTTTCGCCATTGCGGATGGATATGTTTCTAGGGTGAGAATTTCTTCCAAAGGATATGGTTACACGATTTATTTGACCCATCCCAGTTTGGGAATCACTTCCGTGTATGCTCATTTGTCTGAATTTTATTCTGCTTTGAAAAATTGGACGATCGAACAGCAATACATCACCCAAAAGAATGAAGTGGATTGGGTGTTGAGCCCCGAGCAGTTTCCGGTGATACGTGGTCAGCAAATTGCATTGTCGGGAAACAGCGGTTCGAGTGGAGGTCCTCATTTGCATTTTGAAATTAGAAATACAAATACCGAGAGAACAATAGATCCTGCTTTATTGGGTTATAAAATTCCAGATGTCACCAGACCATTGGTGGAATCGATTTCCTTTATTCCCAAAGGAGACTTTACTCCTTCTGAAGTGATTCCATTTCGATTCAATGGAGAATCTTTGGGAAAGGACACTTTATTTGAAGTGCCGGATACATTTGGTGTGGCCATTCAAGTTTATGACTGGGTATTGGACGCTGATCATGCCTGTGGCGTCAAACAAATTCTTACACTTTGGGATGGAAACATAGTCTCGGAATGGTTGGCGGATTCATTGGATTTCAAGGAAGTGAAGCATGTCAATGCCCAATGCATGATGGGGGTGAAAGAAAGAAACCCGAGAACGACTTACAGAACATATAAGTTGCCAAACTCGCCAGGGACTGGATTCTTGTATATAGAGCGCGATGGATTGATGATCATCAAAGACACCATGACACACGCGGTTACCATAATGGTTTCTGATTTTTCTGGCAACGCCACATGCGTTTATGCTTTTGTAAAAGGCAAGAAAAATGTCCCGAGAAAACATGTGAATTCCGAGCAAATGATGTTTGATTGGACTACAGGCGGAACAATTGCCCACAGCGAATGGTGTTTGCGGATTCATAAAGATGCGTTATACGATGCAACTCCTTTGACGTGGACCAATTTTTCAAATATCCTGAAATCGGATTCGATGCAAATGAAAATTGCCATTGAACCCAAATCTGTGGTTTTTAAAAATCCCTTGTGGTTTGAGAACAATTCATTTGATTGGGGACTTTTATCTGCTGAGGAAAAAAAGAAATGGGGCTGGATGGAGGTAAGGAGAAGTGATGAGTGGTTCGGCTGGGATGAGGACAAAAAGGCTTTCGCGTTTTCGCGCACCGGGAATTACCGTTTGGTAAGGGATACAGCAGCTCCCTCTGTGACGAACATAGGGGCTTTTTTATTAGATGGTTTTTTGATGGTTGACGAAAAGGAAAGCGGTTTAAAATCCTATTCGGCCTATTTGGGAAAACAATGGTTGCTGTTGTACTGGGATGCAAAGAATAATCAACTCTTTTTGGATTCAAATTGGCGCAGCAAGTGGGATGGGAAGTCAAAGCTTTCCCTTGAATTAATCGACAAGGCAGATAATATGTATCATGTCGAGTTGGATTTGAAATAGGTGAGATTAAAAATCTTCCTTTTTCATGTTGAGCCAGTCCAGGGCAGATTTGTGGTACATCCATTCCACAGTATCGTCATCCAATCCCATGTCCAAAATGAATTTGCCTATTTCTAAATCACCCAATGGAAAAGGGTAGTCGGTTCCCAATGCTACTTTTTGGTTACCCTGCTTCTTTAAAATGTAATGCAGCAATTCAGGATCGTGTGTTGCGCTATCCACCCAAAATTTGCCCAAGTAGTTTCGGGGATTGTTGGGATTATCTACCGCTACCAAATCAGGTCGGCAATTGAAACCATGTTCCAATCGTCCAATTGTTGGAATAAAAGATCCACCGGCATGAGCAAAGAGCCAACGAAGCTTGGGGAACATGTCCATGACGCCGGCAAAAATCAAGGATGCCATGGCGCGCGCAGTTTCAGCGGGCATTCCAACTAACCAAGGTAACCAATACTTTTTCATGTTGTTTTCACCCATCATCTCCCACGGGTGAACCATTACACACATATCAAGCTCTTCAATTTTTTGCCAAAGCGGAAAAAAAACAGGCTCGCTTAAATTCAGGTTGTTGATGTTGGAGCCAATTTGAATGCCTTTGTAACCCAACTTTTTACAACGTTCCAATTCCACGATCGCAAGGTCTACATCCTGCATGGGCAATGTGGCAAGACCCACATAGTTTTTGGGGTGGTTTTGAAAAATTTCAGCAATATGGTCATTCAGAAATTGACTCACCTTTAATCCATCTTCTGGTTTTGCCCAATATGAAAACAGAACGGGAATGGTACAAACCACCTGCACTTGCGTTTGATGCTTGGCATATTCCTCTATCCTGATAATTGGATCCCAACAATTGGATTCAATCTCTCTGAAGAATTTGTCACCTTGCATCATACGTGCAAACCCTGCACGGTGATGATCCAAATGAATAAATCCATCATATCCAAACTCCTTAGACCAATTGGGCAAGTGAGCGGGCATGATGTGAGTATGGGTGTCAATCTTCAACATGGAGCGCTAAGTTACTGATGTTTTTGTACATGTGTCAAATCCAGCATATTGATTGCATTGATCGACCAATTGTCAACGTGGTTGGAAACAAAATGCAGTACTTGATCATGATACAACGGTATTATGGGAAGCTCGTTCATTAGAGCAGAGTCCAATTGGTTCCACTTCGCGGCACGCTTGATTCTGATATTCTCAGAAGTGGCCATTTTGAATTGCATTTCCCAATCCTGATTGTAGAAGTGTGTGTAATTGGGTCCATTTGGAGAGAACAATTCTTTTGTAAATACCTGTAAAAAATTTTCACCATCTGGATAATCGGCCAACCAGTTTTTTCGAAAAGCAACGACTTGTCCTTTCGCTACTTTTTCCTTAAAGCTTCCACTTTGTAAAGTCGAAATTTCAACATCAATTCCTTGCTTTTTCCATTCATGTTGCAAGTACTCAAAAATATCGGCATACTCGGGGGTAATGGTGAGCGTGATGTTTGGAAGAGGACTGCCCCAATCTTTTTCCAACTCTGCTTTCAATTTTTCAACTTTGTTTGAATCAAAAAGCAAATTGGGATGATGGAAAGAAATTGATTTGAGCTGAGGCGGTATAAAACCATTTTCTGCAGGTACGATGATGTTATTGCGCAGTTTGGCGCATAATTCTTTTCGATCAATGGTCATAGAAAGCAACTGACGATAACGCAAGTCATGCACAATAGACTTTGATCCCTCTAGATAAAATCCGATATAGTCTGTTTTAATGAAGGGCACGTGCTCCAAACGTATTTGGTCCCTCCATTCTTCTTTGAGCTGACCTTTGGTTGATAGCAGCTGATCGATATAGGCTGCATCAATTCCACTCATGAAATCATATTTGCCAGATATAAAGCCTTGATACTCGGCAAAAGCATCTTTGAGAAAATCAATTTGCACAGCATCTAAAAAAGGCAAAGATTTTCCGGTTTTAAAATCATGCATCCAATAATTGGGATTGCGATGCAATACCATCGATACTTGATCTTCCCAAAAGGCCAATTGAAAAGGTCCGCTTCCAGTGGGATGTTGGCGAAAATCTTTGCCAAATTTTTCTACAGCTTCAGGTCTCACTACGCTCGCGTATGATGTGCTTAGCATTTGTATGAAAGATCCTTGGGGTTGTCGCAAATGAATAATGAATGTGGAATCATCGGGTGCTTCAAATGGATTGAAGTCCCTGACATTTTTAAAAATCCAACGTCCAGGAGAAGCAATTGTCGCATCAATGATTCTGTTGAAACTAAAAACAAAATCCTGTGCGCAAACTTTTCTTGAGCTGAAGTGGTCATCTTCAGGAAAAAGAACATTTTGGCGAAGATGAAAGGTGTAGGTTAGGCCATCGGAAGATATTTCCCACAATTCTGCGACGTTTGACCGAATATCCAAATTTTGATCGAGCTCAACCAATCCATCATAAAGTTGGTTGATAATCCACATGGTTTCCAAATCGGCTGCATATGCAGGGTCCAATGAATTGACTGACCCACTTTCATTGTACCTGAAAACAGTACGTGAATCATCGCTGGTCGTATTTCTGCATCCCGCAAAGTACAGCGTGCATAATATCAATCCAAGTAACGATAACCCCTTTTTCATTCTGTAAAAATAAGAGATGACAATCATTAACTGTAGATTTGTATCAAATTCGAAAAATGAAAAAAATACTTTTCCTTTCTTTCTCCATTTTCACGATGGCATATTCTTCATGTTTAATCAAGAATACTACTTCCGTTAAGAAGACTAGCGATCCTGCAGTTGCTACGATTATGTCTTATAACGTGGAAAATTTATTTGATACCATCAACGATCCTGAAAATGACGAGGATTTTTTACCGAGCGGTAAATTAAAATGGAATTCGCAGCGGTACCAGGAAAAGTTGAATCACATTGCGCAAGTGATCAATGGTGTGAAAACCGAGAATGGAGATCAATATCCTTTGGTTGTCGGATTAATCGAAGTGGAACACGCATCTTGTTTAGAAGATCTCGTTGCTTTGCCTTCTTTGACTCAAGGCCAATACAAAGTTGCATTTATTGAAGGAGAAGACGAACGTGGAATTGATGTCGGATTGTTATACAATTCAAGTGAGTTGAAGGTGACGTCGATTTCTAAATTCGATATTGTATTGCCAGACAATGACAAGACAAGACATATTTTGGAAGTTGTGGGAAATTGGAAAGGCCAGGAGTTGGCGTTTTACGTGAATCATTGGCCCTCAAGAAGTGGAGGTACGGAGAAGTCTGCTCCATCGCGACTCATTGCTTCGAGCACATTAGAAAAAGTTATTCAAACACGATTGCAATCTAGTCCAAGTTGCAAGATTATTGCCATGGGTGATTTCAATGATTATCCTACCGATGTTAGCCTAAATAACTTAAATGATATTGATGGTGGATATTCAACAGTGAACATGATGAAGGGAATCATGTCAGAAGGAAAGGGGAGTCATTACTACAAAGGAGAATGGGGATTTTTGGATCAGTTTGTTGTGAGTAAGAGTTTGTCGGATAGCACAACGTCAGTATTGCAAGTTAGATGGCCAGAGGCTGTGAGTTTTGATTTTATGATGTATACAAATAGCAAAGGAGAAATGTCACCCGCGCGCACATATGTTGGTGATGCGTACAAAGGAGGGTATAGTGATCATCTTCCGATACAGATGGAATTGAGATTAATCAAATAAAAAAAGCCCCGAAATTTCGGGGCTTTATTTTTTGTACTGAGAAGAAATTATTTCTTCTTAGCAGCAGCTTTCTTAGGAGCAGCAGCTTTTTTCGCTGGAGCAGCTTTCTTAGCAGCAGCTTTCTTAGGAGCAGCAGCTTTTTTCGCTGGAGCAGCTTTCTTAGCAGCAGCCTTCTTAGGAGCAGCAGCTTTTTTCACTGGAGCAGCTTTCTTAGCAGCAGCTTTCTTTGGAGCAGCAGCAGCTTTCTTAGCTGGAGCGGCTTTCTTTGCAGCTTTTTTAGGTGCTGCAGCCTTTTTTGTTTTACTCATAGTATTAACGGTTGATTGTTGCCAATGTTAAAGTGAAATATTTTCTCGTTAGAAAACTTAGAAGTAAAAAGAATGAAATTTTATTTTTCCGTCTCCTCTTATCTCAAGTGCCGGTAGTGGTATTTTAACGACACTTAAAATTCGTGCTACTTTTTTCATTCCTTTTCTCTTCCATTTCACACGATTCAAATCTGCGTCAAAAGAAAAAAGAAATTCACGAGTGGGATGAAAATTATTAACAAGGTTATTGTTGGTTTTTGCACGTATCATTTCTGTCGTACTGTAGCCGATATTAAAATTGATTGCGTCTCTGAAAGTATTGTTTTTATTGAAAAAAAGAGTTGAATTTAATGACAACCAGTAAGTTTGACCGTTGTAGTCCTTCAAAATGCGTTGTTGAAAATTCTCACCTAATTGTGTAGGATTCATTTTAGAAAACCTGGTGGGGTAATAAGAAAATTTCAAATTTATTTTTTGTTCGCCCCATTTTTCTTGTTGTATCCAATACAAAAAACTACCAGTTGAATTTGCCAATATATCGTACGGTGAAAATCCCCATTGGGTTGAAAAGCCATCGAGTATTTCTATCCCCATCATGTAACTCCATCCAGTTAATGCTGCGTATCGTGCGCTTTCTTTTTCGTTGTATCCAGTGCGTAAAAATGCAGGATACAATTGATTTCCTATTTGATAAGATGTGAACGCATGTCCTACCTTATCCATTTGCAGCCACTCTTTGTTGTCGTTAAAAAAGTGGAAGTTGGATTGTGGATATTGACTGTACCACAAATCATTTAAGAAGTAATAACTGGTTAGTCCCAATGCCACTGAGGTGAGCGGTACCTTGGTTCTGCATGCACAAGTGGTATCAGATTGAGCAATTGATGCAATTGAAAATGTAAAGAGAAAAAAAAGCGAAATTATTTTTTTCATTCTTTGATGTTCAATCGATCAAGGTAGCGATGATAACGATTGGCGTTATTGATGTGTTCACGACTATTACTTGTGAACCAATGGTGTCCACTTCCGTCGTCCATCGCACACATGTATATGTAATTGTGCTTTTTGTAATTCAAAACAGCATCGATGTATTTTTTCTCTGTGATAAAAATGGGGCCCGGTGGAAGTCCATCCACTTCATAAGTATTGTACGGAGATTTGATTTTGGATTCATTGAGTGAAACGCGTTGACCGGCATCTTCTTCATTGGCAAATGCAACTGTTGCATCACATTGCATTTTCATCGGTGTTTTTAATCTGTTGATGTAAAGGCCGGCGATGATTGGAGCCTCTTCGAAATGCTTTGTTTCTCCCTTGACCATTGAGGCAAGTATATACACTTCATTCAATGAAAGTCCAATGTCTTTGGCTTTATCTCTTCTTTCTTGATTCCAAAATTCTTCGTTGATTTTATAGAATCGCATAGCAATTTCTTCGGGGGTGTCAGTATATCGAAAGTCGTAGGTGTCGGCAAATAAGTACGTAGTGGCAATTGCGATATTTTTTTCATTGATCTCGCTGTTTCCAGTCATTTTCTCTACAAATGCTCGGATATATTTTTCTGATGTATATGCCAATTCCGTGCTTAGTGCATCTGCAAATCCAGTGAGCTTTCGGCTTCCATCCGTTCTAATCAGTACAATGTGGTTGTCTCCTTGTCTGAGAAGCGCAATCGCATCCCAAGGAGTAAGCCCCTGCTGTAAGGAATACCTTCCAGGTTTAATTTCTTTTACTCGTCTTATTGTTGCTGCCCATGCCAAACCTCTTTCCCAAGTGGATGGTGCAGGTAAGAAGTTGGTGATGTCATCAATGGTGTTTTTTTCAGAGGAATTGTATACCATTGTTTCTGGAAGTTCAACTATGAATAGTGCGTAAGAAGCAATGCCTATTACACTGATAAAAACCAAGAGGACAGGTATAAATAATTTTTTCATAGCGATAAACTTAATTCATGAACGATATGTCCGTTCCATCTTTTTTGCCTGATGATTTGAAAACCTAAATTTACAAAAAGCGAAAGTGATCCTTGATTGTTGTCTTGAATGTTGCAATGAATAGTTTTGATATTCCAGTCGTCCTGCAAAATTGCAATTGCTTTTTGCAACGATTCTTTGGCATATCCTCTTCTCCTGAATTGCATGTCTGGAATCGCTATGCCAATGCCAATGCTTTGTTGCTTCTTTTTCCATTCAAACAAATCAATCATTCCAATGGGTTCTTGATACAACTGGATAAGCCACCTTTCTTGTTTGTGTTTTTTCAGATCGTTTTGCTGGGTGAGGAATTGAATAATCTCATCACTGGTGAAAGGTCCAGGATGTTCCGTTACCTCCCACAACGATTCAAAGTTTTCCCATTGGTATATCCACCGCCAGTCTGTTAATTCGGCTTTTCTAATTTGAATCATGACCATTGACCGGTTTGCAGCAGAACCAAAGTGCATGCTTCTTCCCACGCTATTCCGGATTCGACGAGCTGTCGCTGAAATTCAGGGTTTTCTGTCCCTGGATTAAAAATTACTTTTTCTGGCCTCCATTGAATGATGCGTTCGATCCAACCGGATTGGTTTTTGGGTCCAACGTACAGCGTAACTCGATCTGGAACTTCGTCCTTGGCTTGAGTCCAAATGGGAAGTTCACCGGTGAGATCTTCTCGCATTGCCAAAAGCGTAACTTGATGCCCATGCGAAATCAACATTCTCGCAGCGATATAACTATATCTTTCTGGATTATTGGACGCACCAATGACGAATACTTTCACTTGCTATTTTTTTGGTTACTTTTGAAACATGTTCCAATCTTCAAAAATAATCATCTTCTTGTCATTGGTGACGATGATGCTCTCATCTTGTATTATTAATCGAGATTTTATTCTTCAAACTGACGAAGATTTTGTTTTCAATACGCCAATCATTGATAGTACCAATCGTGAATATAGAATTCCAATCAATTCATCTTTGACGGTAATGGTATTTACCAGAAACGGGGATATCATTTTTGAGTCTCTTACTTCTGCTGGTACCAATTCATCTGGTTCTGGAAGTTCTAGAGCATCTAATTTTATTTTTCGTAACAACAATACCATCGAGTTCTTGATGGATGCTGAAGGTATGGTTCATCTTCCACTTGTGGGACCGCAGAGATTGGTGGGCATGACCATTTTTGAAGCACAGGAATTTTTAGAAAAGAAATTTGCAGATTTTTTTGTTGAGCCCTATTGCATCATTCAGGTAACGAACAGAAGATTTATGTATTTCAATGGTAGTGGTAGCCAAGGGACCGTTATTAGAATGAATACAGAAAAAATTAATTTGCTAGAGGCCATTGCATTGGGAGGCGGATTAAGTTCAAGAGCCAATAGCTCCAAAATCAAGGTTATCCGAAACATCAATGGAAAGCAACAAGTGTACTTTTTTGATATGTCCAAAATAGATGCGGCCAAGTATTTTGATTTTTATATTGAATCAGGAGATGTGATTTATGTGGAGCCTATGCCACAGTTTGCCACGGAGTTATTGTCGGTAATCACACCAGTTCTGACGCTGTTTTCTACTGTATTGTTGTATTTAAGTGTTGTAGCCAAGTGATGAATTGTCAAGAGTTATCATTGCGCGGATTGCTTTTAATTGCACCGCGTGTTTTCAAAGATGAACGCGGGTATTTTTTTGAATCTTTCAACGAGGCTATTTTCCGTTTGAGTACGGGATTAAACATGACCTTTGTTCAAGACAATGAATCGCTTTCTCACAAAGGTATCTTTCGCGGTCTTCATTTTCAAGTTCCACCCAAGTCGCAAGCCAAATTGATTCGAGTAGTCAAAGGTCGTATCATCGATGTGGTTGTGGACTTAAGAAGATCAAGTGAAACTTTTGGACAACACTTGTGCATAGAACTCTCCGAGGACAACCAAAGTCAATTGTTCATCCCTGAAGGTTTCGCTCATGGGTTTATGGTGCTAGAAGACAATACCATTGTAAACTACAAATGCAACAATTATTACTCTCCGGACGCGGAACGTTGTTTGTCTGTTTTTGATCCAACTTTGAATATTCAGTTGCCCATTGATCAAGAATACTGGGTAATGTCTGAAAAAGATAAGTTAGGAAGCAATCTATCCGAGTTTGCTGATGTTTTTTTCTAGTCAAATTTGATTTGAAATGCAACGCTCTTGATGAAAGGAGTGTTGGTGAATTTGTCTTTTTGAACCGCGCCTATTTTAAACGCCTGTTCCATCACCTCGTTTACTTTTTTGATTTCTCCAAAAGGGACGAGTCGATCGTGCAACAATGGCACGATGATTTTCCCTTCCAATTGACTAGCGCGGTTTTGCATTTTTTCAATCAATTCATGTCGATGCGCAACACGTGATACATTGTTTTGAAAAACAGGATTAACGGGCAAATCATTCAAGCCAAGTACATGGCACAAGTCCTCAAACTGTCGATTGCTTCCTGCCGCGAGGACAATTTGAATATCATCTTGGAAGCATAGAATTTCACCGTACGGACAAATGGTTGGGTGCAAACTCCCAGAAGCTCTTGGAATAATTCCACTCTTTAAAAAGATGCTTCCCTGATTCATCAGTGAAGCGATCCCCGCCATTTCCAGAGAGCATGAAACTGTACTTCCTTTTCCGGTTTTGTATCGGTGAAGCAATGCACACAAAATTCCTTCTTTCAATTGATGCGCGGCGAGAACGTCCATAAATGCAACAGGCATTTTTAAGGGTGATGAATCTTTTTCGCCATTGATGGCCATAAAACCGGTTTCGGCTTGCAATACAACATCATATGCGACACGTTTCACATCTATTTCAAATCCTTGGATCTTCGCAACAATGATCTTGGGGTTGATTGATCGAATTATTTCTTCAGTGATTTGAAATTTCTCATCATCTCCAAACTTGAAATTGCTGATTAAAATATCTGCATCTGAAACCAAGTTCAAGAATTTATCTCTTTCGTTAAGTAGATCAATTTGATATACAGATTTGTTGTGATTGACAGCATTGTAATACGCACTTGTAGATGAAGCGTCTTCTCCATTAGCAAACCAAGTTCGGGTTACATCTCCTTGGGGTGATTCTACTTTAAATACATCAGCCCCCATTTCAGCAAAAAAGCTCCCTACACTGGGGCCAGCCAGTACAGTAGAGAGGTCAATAACTTTTAATCCAGTAAAGAAATTTTCTGAAGCCATGCCACAAAAGTAATGGCTATTGCAATGCCTCTTTGTATGTTTTTAAACACCTGTCTCGGGCAAAGGCGTGATCAACAATGGGTTTGGGGTAAGCGGAAGTTTGGTATTCAGGCACCCATTGTCTGATATACTTTTCTTCTTTGTCAAACTTTTCAGTTTGGCTGTAAGGATTGAATATTCTGAAGTATGGTGCGGCATCGCATCCGCTGCCTGCGGCCCATTGCCAACCTCCTACATTGCTTGCCAATTCAAAGTCCAATAATTTTTGTGCAAAGTATCTTTCTCCCCATCTCCAGTCAATAAGTAAATGCTTGGTTAGAAAACTAGCCACAACCATCCTTACTCGATTGTGCATATGGCCTGTGCTATTCAATTCGCGCATTCCCGCATCTACAATGGGATATCCCGTTTTGCCTTGACACCACTTTTGAAACTCGGTTTCGTCATTGCGCCAAGTAATTCGGTCGTACTGGGGTTTAAAAGCTGATGTTGCACTGTGGGGAAAATGGAATATGATCATTTGGTAAAAATCTCGCCATATTAATTCGTTCAGCCATTTCTCATTTTTGATAATTCCCAATTGCACACACTTGCGTATGCTGATGGTGCCAAACCTGAGATGCAAACTGATTTTACTAGTTCCGTTGATACTCGGAATATCCCTCGTGTCATGGTACTTTGACAGTATGTCATTATTCAACTCTGAGGAAGGGAAATGTAATTTCGATGGTTCGAATTGCATACTTTCCAGCGAGGGAATTTCCTGAAAGGATTGCTTGAACCATTGATTGGCATTCAGCGAAGGATGAACCATGAAAGGTTTTTTTTCCAAAGTGCTTTTCCACTTTCTGCTGTACGGAGTAAAAACGGTGTAGGGTTTTCCATCATCTTTAACGACCTCATTTTTTTCAAAGATGACATGGTCCTTACTCGTATGAATGGGGATATTATGCTCTTTCAACAACTCATACACTTGCATGTCGCGATCTCTTGCATAGGGCTCATAATCGCGATTAAAAAAAACGCCCTGAATATCAAATTGGTTCAAAAGCGCTTTCCATGCGATCTCGGGTCTGTCATAGAAAAACTGTATGCCACTACCTATTTTTTTTAATTCTTCATTAAGGTTAGACAATGTCTGGTGAATGAAAGTCACTCGTGCGTCTGCGCGGTCCTCTAGCTTTTCCAGGATATTGATATCAAATATGAATATCGGCAGTACGGGAAATCCACTTTTCCCAGCTTCCCAAAGAGCTGTATTGTCTTCGATTCTTAAATCGCGACGGAACCAATGAATAATAACTTGAGGCTTCATGCTTGCAATTGGTGTTGTAATGATGATTGAAGGGTAGGGTAGTCAAACGAAAATCCTTGATTGATTATTTTTTGACATGATATTCGGTGTGAGTTGAGGACCATACTCGCCATTTCGCCCATGAGTAAATGAATCACAAACCCTGGCACTGCCGGAGCCCAGAAAGGTTTTTTCATAACGCTAGCCAATGTTTTGGAAAATTCATAATTCGTAACGGGCTCGGGTGATACAGCATTGATGGCGCCATGAACATTGTTTTCAAGTACAAAAAGAATCATTTTACACAAATCATTCATGTCAATCCAACTCATGTATTGTTGACCATTTCCAATAGCGGAACCAACCCCAAATTTTACGGGTAATTTAAGCGTGGGGAGCGCTCCCGACTTGTTGTGAAGTACTATGCCTATGCGCAGAATAACCGTGCGTGTTTCATGGCTAAGGTGTGATTGAAAACTTTCCCAGTCTTTGCAGAGTTCTGCAAGAAATCCTGTACCGTGTTTGCCTTCTTCGTCTTGAACAGTTGGCAGTGATGGATATATTCCAATGGCGCTGGCATTGATCCAAACCTTGGGTGTAATGTTATTTTGCTTGAACCAATGAATCAAAGTGTCATTCGATTGGACCCTGCTATCTCGCATGGCCTTTTTGTTTTTTGCCGTCCAACGATTGGAGACACTATACCCATTCAAATTGATAACGGCATCAATGGAATGAATGAAATCTTTTGAAATTTCGTTTTTTGCAGGATTCCAATAAACATCTCTTTCGTTTTTGGGATTGCGTGTAAGCACCCATATTTCATGACCTTTTGACTCCAAAATGGGAATCAAGTTTTGTCCAACATTTCCGCTACCTCCGGCAAGTAAAATTCTCATATGATTCAAAACAATTCCCTAGGAGGAAAGTTCATTTGTTGGTCATCTCCCAAATGGCGGAGTACCCGCAGCTGGAGCTTGTCCAGATAGGTTGACCATTGATTGGATTCATTTGTATCACTTGCCCATTGTCGATCATCCAAATACTTTGATCATAATTTGACTTTATCCAATAAGAAGGGGATACATTGTGAGGCCCCATGATTATTTCACCGCCCAAGTTGTATGCGGAGACGATGCCATCTGCGGCAACCCAAAGTTCGTCGGATTCGGATAGGATGAGTGGTGCGCTATTCCAGGTAATTTGTTGCAGTGGGTGCCAATTGACGGGTAAGAGGTTGTCCATATTGAGCAAGGCAATGCGATACAGATTATTTTCGAAAAACACAATTCCAATGTATTGGGACCAGGTGAAAATATGATGGACAGCCTTACCATGAATCCAAGTGTGGTGATGGCCCCAAGTATCCTTGTTTTTAATAACAACTTGATTGGGACTTCCCGGAATTATTTGAGAAAGTGCGATGTAATTTCCATTGAACCCAATCTCTTCGGTATGCTCTTCTGTTGCATTTTTAAGGCGCATTCCTTTTTCATTGATAAGCTCAATTCCTCCATCTTCGCTCAAAATCCACGCTCCCTTGTTTGCAGGATCTATGATCATTTGTTTGATGCTTGATAAACTTGCCGTTGCACATGTCCACTCTGGAATCGAACCCATGGGTGAATAGGCATAAACAATCGGCGAACTCGTGTGGTGTGCCCAAATCAATTGGTGGTAGGGATCGGTAAATTCAAGTTGCAATTCGCTTCCTACATTCCATGAAATCGGGTTGCTGGGGTTGATCCAATTTTCAATGGGTTGATTGTTACCGATAGGACCGAAGAATAATTGTGTGCGTGAGGTGGGACATTCGATGAAAGAAAATGAAAGTACCTCTTGATTGGTGTAAGTTCCATCGTCAAGAGTAACTTGAACAAAGTAATCTCCACTTGGCATGTAACGATTGTTTAATGGAATTGCAACTATACCTGACCACGCACTGGTTTTGCTTGAGAACGAAATACTTTTCTGATGCCAAACTTTGGCATTCAAATCTTGAATGGTAAACTGAACGGATGCCAATCCAAATTCATCATTTGCGAAACACTCGGATTGGATATACAAAGTGTCCAAATAATTGGATGTTGAATTACCTATTGTCAGCAATTGAGAATGGAGTATTGGAGCGGTTTTGTCCTTCTTGTGACATCCACTGATCAATACGGCTACTATACATAAGGCAAAAAGGCGCATCTTCCAAATGTAAGTGGAAAACTTGTTTTTTATAAACATTAAATCGTCCGCATTTATACGTGGCTATTGGGTTTGCGGAGTTTAAAAAGTTATTCAAAGTAGAGTGTCCAATAATGTGGATACTTTTCAAACGAAATTGGGGTTTGGAAAATTTACTTTTGAACCTCTCATTAAATCATTATGGACAATAAACCAATCAGCAAGCGCAAAAAACCAGTCATGGATTTTAATAAAACGGCTTTGGGCACAGAGATGGGCCGTATTGCGCCGAATGCAAGAGACCTGGAAATGGCGGTGCTTGGTGCCATCATGTTGGACAATGCAGCAGTAAACTCGGTTATCGATATCCTCGAACCCAATAGTTTTTACGACCCCAGACACAACATCATTTTTGATGCTATCCGTGGATTGTTTTCCAATGGAGAGCCGATCGATATTTTAACGGTTGCCCAATTCTTGAAAAAGGATGGCAATTTGGATGTCGCAGGTGGACCTTCTTATATTTCAATGCTGACCAATCAAGTGGCATCAGCGGCGAACATCGAGGCGCATGCTCGTGTAATTTCTCAGAAATACATCCAGCGGGAATTGATTCGCATTTCGGGCAGTATCATACAATATGCTTACGAAGAAACAACAGATGTCTTTGAATTGTTGGACAAGGCTGAGTCAGGTTTGTTTGAGGTAACCCAAGGCAATATTCGCAAGAACTATGACAAGATGAGTCATTTGGTGAAGCAGGCTTTGGATGAGATTGATAAGGCCATGAACAATGAGTCGGGTGTGTCAGGCGTTCCTTCAGGTTTCAATGCCTTGGATAAAATCACCAATGGTTGGCAGCGCTCGGATATGATTGTCATTGCTGCACGTCCTGCCATGGGTAAGACAGCTTTTGTATTGTCCATGGCTCGCAACATTGCTGTTGATCACAAAATTCCAGTAGCGATATTCTCTTTGGAGATGTCGAGTTTGCAGTTGGTTCAACGTTTGATTTCCAGCGAAACGGAATTGGAGGCGGACAAACTTCGCAGAGGTAATTTGTCAGAAAGAGAGATGCAGCAATTGCATCAGCGTATTGCCAAACTTACCGATGCCCAAATGTTTATCGATGATACTCCAGCATTATCGGTGTTTGATTTAAGAGCGAAATGTCGACGCTTGAAAGCGCAGCATGGAATTCAAATGATTATCATTGATTATTTGCAACTCATGTCTGTTGGCGGAGGAGACAACAAGGGTGGAAATCGTGAACAAGAAATTTCAACCATTTCGAGATCAATCAAACAAATTGCAAAAGAATTGGATGTGCCTATTATCGCACTTTCCCAGCTTTCGCGATCTGTTGAAACCCGTTCAGGTGACAAACGCCCTGTACTCTCCGATCTTCGCGAATCCGGCGCCATTGAGCAGGATGCAGATATCGTTGGATTTATCTATCGTCCAGAATATTATGGCATTCAAACAGATGCCAATGGCAATTCGACAGCGGGCTTAGCTCAGATTCTAATTGCCAAGCACAGAAATGGTGCTGTGGCCGATGTTGATTTGGAATTCAAAGGTCATTTGGCTAAGTTCTCCGATAGAGAACATTCTGATGGTTTCCCCATGTCATATGGAAGTAGCATCGGGGCCAATACAAGTTTTGAAATGGGTACGCAAATGCCTGGTGCAGGAATGACGACCATTACCATGAGTTCCAAGATGGATCAATTGGAGGACGATGATGAACCATTTGGTTATGGAAGTGGTGTGAATGATCCAGCTCCATTTTAATTTTCGTTAAGCAACGTTACTTGTCAGCATTAACTTTTATTTTAGCCTTATGAAGAAAGGCAAGCGGATTATTTTGATGTTATTCATGGCGTGTTTGTCCATGTTGAATGTGAATGCAAGTAGTATTCTAATTCCCATGGATGATCAGCAGTCTGAGCATCTTAAGGCCTATGGTATTGCTTATTGGTTGCTTCAAAACGGAGGTAGCTTGGAGTGGCTATTGAACTACAGAGGCGGAAGTTTTTTGTGTCCCAATTTACCAACCCTTTCCAAAGAGTGCACGATTAGAGGAGTATCTTTCGAAGTAATTGCGGATGCGCAAACTCAGGCTATATATAACCAAATTGCTGATCCAGAGGTAAACATGGAGCGGGTGAAATTGGAGGTTGCTCCCAAGATTGCGGTCTATACTCCTCAAGGAAAGCAACCGTGGGATGATGCGGTAACAATGGTTTTGACCTACGCTGAAATTCCTTACACGGAAATTTATGATACTGAAGTAATCAAGGGCGACTTGGTGAAGTATGATTGGCTGCACTTGCATCATGAAGATTTTACGGGTCAATATGGTAAATTCTATGCGCAGTATCGCAATGCTGCTTGGTACCAAGACGAGGTGAAAAATCAATCCGCAACTGCGCAATCATTGGGTTTTGGAAAAGTAAGTGAGATGAAGCGACAGGTTGCCACCAACATCAGAAATTTTGTACTGGGTGGAGGATTCTTATTTACCATGTGCAGTGGAACGGATTCTTATGATATTGCTCTGGCAGCGGAACATGTAGACATTGTGGAATCTGTTTTTGATGGTGATGGTAGTGATCCCCAAGCACAACAAAAATTGGAGTTTCAAAATGGATTTGCCTTTCAAGACTACCGAATCATCAAAGATCCAATGGTATATGAATTTTCGACCATTGACGCCACGGAAGATCACAATCGTTTAGGTGAGATCAATGATTTTTTCACCTTGTTTGATTTTTCTGCCAAATGGGATATTGTGCCCACCATACTCACGCAAAATCACACCCAAGTCATCAAAGGTTTTATGGGACAAACCACTTCGTTTCACAATGAATTTGTCAAGTCTAATGTCACAGTGATGGGCGAAACGAAAAGCTTAAAATCTGCACGCTACATTCATGGTGAGATGGGCCAAGGTCAATGGACTTATTATGGTGGACATGATCCCGAAGACTATCGTCATTTGGTGGGTGATCCTCCTACAGATTTAGCTCTTCATCCCAATTCTCCAGGATATCGATTGATCCTCAACAACATTCTATTTCCTGCGGCTAAGCGCAAAAAGCAGAAGACCTAGTTGATGTTTTCTATTCTCAGTATTTGCGTACCGAGTGGAAGGTGAACCAATTTTTCCAAGCCCTCAGTTACGCTCCCCATGTTGGTATAGCGACCATCGAGCGTATAGGCTTCATCCAGCATAAAAAATATTTGACAGCTCTCTGTATGCGGTCCCGCGGATGCCCATCCTATGGAACCTTTTTGAAAATGACTATCAGAAAATTCTGACGCGATGGTAAAGTCTAAACTACCCATTCCGTCTCCGCGGGGACAGCCACCTTGCAAAACAAAATTGGGTACCCGTCGATGGAAGTACTTGTTTTCATAGAAATGATCAGCTACCAAATTGGCGAAATGCAAGGCGGTGAGTGGACTTTTATCTTTGAACACACTGAATGCAATGGTATCCAATTCTTGATCATGAAAAGTGATCATGAGGTATTTGCTTTCATTGGGCAATGAGGCCAATTGTTCAGGTGTCCAAACAAGTCCGGAATCAAAATTTTTGACTGACTGAATCGTATCTCCCCAATGTTCAAGTGTCATCAGCGCTTCATTTCTCGTTTCCACCATTTTGGGTAACGCATATTCTGAAAGTCGCTGGTGTATTTTTTTTTGAATGATTTGTTGTTGTTCAGTGCTTATTTTTTGATTTCGAAGAAATTCATAGAGCAATGCATCAATGCCCTCATCATGAACATCCCAAAGCGGTTCAAATCCGCTGATCAAAAGTCTTTCGGGGTCCATGGCTATCAGGCAGCTCGTTCCGTAATAATAGTCAGTAGGGTATTGAGCATGAATGACAAAATCCAGTAATTGAGGATAGAGCGATTTGCAGTTTTGGAGGGCGCCAAATGCGAGCATGCGGTAATAAGGGTTGGATTCATTTATAAAGTCCTGCCAAATGTTTTGAATGCTTTTTTGGTCTTGGGGATTTTTCAATAATTCAAAGTTCTTGACTTTCCAAAAAACACTTTTGGATTGATCGGTGAGAGTACCAGAAGCTTTGTCGTTTATCATTCGGGTAACGTCAATGTCAAATTGCTTTTGTATGGCAATGCAATCAATGGTAAGTTCGATTATCTCGGGGTTGGAATGCCTCAATAGAGGTAACAACGGCTGCACATCAAAGAGGGGCTGTTTCAAAAGTTGAATAAGCGATTCAACAATCAACGATTCATCTTGATTTTCTTGGATGGCGATTTGAGTGAGGGTTTCAACAGAAGACTTGGTTTTGATTTTGCCAATCATCTGAATGGCCATGCGGTTATTCCACTTAGAGAGATTATTTTCATTCAACAAGCTGTCTAACTTTTGCTGCGGAAACTTTTGGACAGGTATAGAACGAATTGCCCTACAAACGTCGGCTGTGTTTTCAGAATTTGAGATTTGATTGGTTAAGGTTTGCAACAGATCAGAAGCCCAAAAATCAAAGAAGTAGCCATTTCGAAGGGCATAATATAGCCCAAGTGAATAACCATTGGGGTATTCTTTGAATTGCTGAAAAGTTTTGGCATCTTCTTCTGATCGAATGCATTTGCCAATCCAAGCAATGTCATCATCGTCAAGGGTAGGGTGCTTCGCTATGGAATGTATCCAACTTGAAAATTGTGTTTCTTTTTGTTGACTTAGGGCAAATAAAATGGGGTGTATTTTTTGTTGCTGTAGAAGTTTGATCAAGAGGAAAGTAGCGGATTCGCTGGGGTGAGAGGCTGCGTAATGGGCATAGATAGAAGAAAATTGAGATATTGTTTCTGGAGTTAATGAAGATTCTCTTTTTGGGTGGTGAAGATTCCAGAGAAATCTACAATCTTCAATTTTCTCATAGTTACTCGGTTCTTTAGTCTCAAGGGTTTGAGCCAAAGATTGAACATGAATGAATAAGATTATTGCAGGTATGGTCAAAAGTCTGTTCATATCCAAAAGTAAGGTGTATGGTGGATTGAAAATTTCTCTTCAAGTAATTTCTAGTACGATTATAATTGTTAAATTGCTTTTCTTTGTGTTAAATTACAAATCCGGGTGTTTGATTTCAAACTTCCGTTTACATTTGTTTGGGTTATGAAAGGTCACACGTTAATTGTTCGCTTAATTACATCGAAAGGATCAGAATGGTCCTCACCTAATGCGCGCAAGAGATTTTGGTCGATGATGTACCAAGCGGGTTATACCAACAGTGAGTATGCAAGCAATGAGATAGATTCGTTTTCCAGGAAATATGGGGTTCAATTTTTTGATGTTGAAATGGAGGATATTACCCAGCAAAGGGTTATGACATCGGATTTTCAAACGATGCTCTCCAATCAACAAGATACCATCATTGAGAAGATGAGTTTATTAAAGCAAGTTATCGATTCTAAGAAATTTAAGTTTGTCACTTTCGATGGTTTTGAGGTATACTTTTATTTCATGGATTACATGGAAACGGGTAGAGTTGATTTTTCTCGTAATCTAGACGTTTCAAATCCGTATCAATTTGGTGAATTGGATCCATTGGGAGACTCGCGTGTATTTGTGCTGCCAAGCGTTGTCCGATCTTCTGACAATTATTGGAAATCGACCAATGGCAAGGAACGATGGAAGAAATTCTGGTTAAAGCTCAAGCATTATTATCCCATCAAGCGCTCTAATTTGTGGGCAGTCATCGGAATTTTCATTATCACCGCACTGCTTTTGTTTATTATACTTTCGAAGAAATAAAAAAAGGAGCGTTTGCTCCTTTTTAAATGGTGGACCCGGCGGGGGTCGAACCCGCGTCCAAACAGGGAACGACTGAGGTTTCTACATGCTTATTCACTTATTGATTTTCGAGAAACACACGGCAAGAGACAGCCTTGATATTTCCTTATCGTATGGTTTTTAGCTTTGGCTTATGCGCATCTGCCGCAGCGATTTCCCTTTAATGAAGCCCCAGTGTTATTGGCCGGGAACGAGGCCAACAACGGGACATGCCTGTCTCGTCATACCATGACGAGATTAAGCGTAATCACATACCGTGATTAGGCTGCAAGCGCGTAAGAATTGTTGTCATTTCTGACTGATGATTTCAGATTAAAGAGCTTCACCATCAAACGCTCTGCATGCTTGCTCCGAACTTCTACCTACTGTCAAATCCAGAAATCGGGCCCATAAATCAAAGAACTTCTGCAAAGTTACGCTGTGTGATGATAGTTACAGCCTTTTGTTTTTCTTTTTTGAAACTTTGTGCCATAAATCAAAAGATGATGAGTATAAAAGATGCATTGAGAGATGCCAATGTTCAAATCATAGATGTTCGTTCTATGATGGAGTATCAAATGGGACACGTTTCAGGATCAATCAATATTCCATTGGATGAAATTCCTCAACATGTCGAAGAATTTAAATCAGCAAAAGGGCCTTTGATTTTTTGTTGTGCTTCTGGCAATAGAAGTGGTCAGGCGGTTTACTATTTGGAGGAAAGTGGGCTGCAAAACGTTGTGAATGGTGGCGGATGGATGAATGTTAATTTTGAAATTTCTAATATTGAGAGTGTATGAGTTTTTTAAGAAAATTATTAGGACTGGGGCCTAAAATAGATCACAGAGCCTGGATCACAGAGGGTGGAGTTGTGATTGACGTACGTTCTGCGGGTGAGTTCAAGTCAGGTCATGCAAAAGGTGCTGTGAATATTCCATTGGATCGAATTTCAGAAGTGGGTAAGAAGTACAAAAAAGATCAAAAGCTGATTTTGTGCTGTCGTTCCGGAGCTAGAGCAGGAAGTGCCAAGTCACAGTTAAAGTCTATGGGTTTTGAGCATTTGGTGAACGTGGGTGCTTGGCAAAATGTTTAATGAATAAATATAAAAACAATGAGCACATTCAAAGAAATAATCAATTCAGAAGTACCAGTACTCGTAGATTTCTTTGCTACTTGGTGTGGTCCATGCCAATACCAAGGACCAATTCTAGAGGAAGTTGCAAGTGAGCTAGGTGATCATGCTCGTATCATCAAGATTGATGTCGATAAAAATCCATCTGCTGCGCAAGCTTATGGCGTTAGAAGCGTTCCGACATTAATGGTCTTTCAAAATGGAGAGGTGAAGTGGAAGAATGCTGGAGTCAAGCAAAAGGATGAATTAATCTCACTATTGAAAGGTTATATGAAATGACGTTGTTAGCGGGATTTAATAAAAAAGGGGCCTTAGCCCCTTTTTCTATTTTTTGATAGCAATTGATTTCTATGGAAACCAGATTTTATGTACCTCACTGGTTCCATTCTTATCGTCTATTCGAACAAAATAAATACCCGAACTCAACGATGTTGTATTCATCTGAAAGTTGTTGGAGAATTTAATTTCGTTTACAACTTGACCAATCGAATTGGTTATCACAATTCGTTCAAAATCTGATTTAGAACTTTTAATGCAAAGCATTTCACCATCCACAAATACTTGGGTTTTCTTCTGTTCAACATTGTCTAGGACGTTGACAATTTCGGGCTGATAGTAACGGACATAATCTACCAACATCTCCGTTGGAAAGACTGTAGTGTTGTCGGGAGAGCCCGGCCATAAACCACCTACTGCCAAATTGAGTATGACAAAGAAAGGTTGATGAAAAGCACTCATGTTGTTTGATGTGATGTTCATAGTCTTGAAACTTATTCCATCAATGAACCATTGAATTTTTGTTTCATCCCATTCTATCATATACTGGTGAAATGCATCTGGATCAAATGAGGCGGTAGATCCATTGTACTGATGTCCGTTTTGATTCCAATGCAAAGTGCCGTTGATGTAATCGTTGTTGTTAACGTGTTCCATTACATCAATCTCACCACATGCTGGCCAACTTACTTCGTTGATGTTTTGCCCCAAAAGCCAAAATGCTGGCCATAGTCCTTGACCCATGGGTAGCTTAATTCTAGCTTCTAATCGGCCATAAGTGAAGTTGAATTTGTTGGACGAATTAATTCGTGCCGAAGTGTAATTACTGGTGCCAAAGGATTGCTGTTTGGCCATGATGTGTAACATGCCGTTGGCCAAAAATAAATTTTGATAAGAGTTTGTGTAATACTGCAATTCATTGTTGCCCCAACCCCAGTTGCCGGTTCCAATGTCGAAGTTCCAATTGTCCGAATTCAATGTGTTACCACTAAACTCATCCGACCACATGAGACTCCATGTAGTTTGACCCCGCAGGGCCAAACTACATATTGTCAATATCGAAAAAAATATTAGTCGCATAATACAACCGAGAATTGTTGCGATACATGATCACCCTCAATTCGGATGATGTAAAGACCATTGTCTAAATTGCTCAATTGAATGTTCTTGCTCTCAGCTGAAACATTAAATTGACGAACCAAATTACCCACCATATCATGGCAAGTTACTTGGTAGTTGCCTCCATTTAATCCAGAGAAAGCAATGTTGCCTGTTGTTGGGTTCGGAAACAACTGAATGTTGTTATTTGTCCACTCATCAGTGCCAACAGTGCATTCAGAACAAGTGTTCCAACAAACCACGGGTGCTTCTGTATCAGCTGTAACGGTGATGGTTCTCTCAAAAGTATTTCCTGAAGCCACGGTGCAAGTCATGTCTGTTAATACCTCAGCAACGGTTCCATTGGTGTGGGTGTAATGATAATTGTAAACTCCAGCTTCTAGGTATAGCGTATCTGTCCAAAGTGTTCCAATTCCGTTATTCATGGTTTCGCAGCCCACACAGAAGTTGTTGAAGTCACCTGTGATTTCAACTTGGGTAATTGTAGGATCATTTACATCTACATGAAAAATGACAGGATAAGTTGCAGGAGCTTGACAATCTGAACAGCTTCCATAACATACAACGGGAATAATTGTGTCATTGCTAATCGTGATGTAACGATTTGTAAAACCACCGTTGGTGAAAGTGCATAGGTCTCCTGGAGTTAGGTTTTCAGAACCGGCCCAGTTGTCATGTGAATATTTGAATTCGTAGCTTCCTTCTTGCAAAGGGATTGTAATATCCCAAATGTTATCTCCGTTTCCATCAGACATTTGTGCGCAGTTTCCACACCATCCATTAAAGGTGCCATTAACCTCAGGTGTTGTAAATCCGGTAGTTTGATTCATATTTAATTGAAAAGTTACTTGATGGGTTGGTAGGGTAGTTTGACATGAAGTGCAACTTCCGAAGCAAACCAAATCAAGAACAACGTCTTGTGAAACAACCAAGGTACGATTGGTAAAACCAAAGTTTGTCACTGTACAACTGCTTCCAGCAATCAAGTTCTCTTGACCTGCCCATGAGTCGTATGAATATTTATACTCGTAGTTACCAGCGTTTAATTGCACGGTTGTTTCCCAGATGTTATCACCATTGATATCAGACATAGGGGCGCAGTTACCACACCAATTGTTGAAAGTTCCGTTAACTTCAGGGATGGTAAATCCCGTTTCATTTTGCATATCTACTCGGAAGGTCACATTAAAGGTTTCTGGGTATGTACATGTACTATCGTCTTGGGTGGCAGCGGGGTTGTAATTCAATGCCGTTGGGTCAGTACAACCGAGAACTTCAGTTGGTGTGTAGCAATTTAACTCAATGTTGTCTACAAGCAGTATTCCACCTGCACCTAAAAATGCACCAGCTGCAATATTGAAATGCATTCGGAATGAATTTGCGGCTGATACATTGCTAAACGTGTAAGTGAAGTGTGTCCAGGTGTTCTCATTGATTCCAGTATTTTGAATATCAAAAATATTGGTAACTCCAGTGCCGGGAAATTCTGTTTGAAGATGAATTGCTGTTCCAACAAGGACCCCATCAGACTTCAAGTCGAAAGCAATTTCAACGCTAGTGTTTCCGTTGTAGTTTAAGTTATTATTTAAATACTCAAAAATGTATGCTTTCCCCATCGCAGAAGAGGTGTTTGATCCACTTAAACGCAGCGCGCCAGTTTCGTCCCAAGTCATAGATGCTTCAGGTAGTGTTGCATCCCCTACGGTATACCAGTAGTTAAGTGATCCAGCATCTTCAAATTCAAGAGTAAGTAAATCACAGGGGTCGGGAGCAACTCCGCCACACACGGAACATTGTCCGTATGTGTCATTTGTTGTTATTCCAACTTCAATCTGTCTATTGGCATAATTTACAAAATCCGTCACGGGAGCGCATGTTCCACCATTTTGCATATCGTCTATCAAGTTCTCTTGTGAAGCCCAATTGTCTACCATGTATTTGTATTCAACATCACCCAATGGCAATAACAAACTCACACTGTAAATTCCGTCACCATCGATATCTGTCAAATGGTTGTACGTATCAGCCGCACACCATCCGCACCAAGGACCTGTAATATATACATCGGTAAATGCATCAGCACATGACATATCTACGTTAAAAAGCGTCGTGTACAAACAGCTGTTGTCATCAATATTCGCAGCGCTATTGTAGTTGGCCGCATTGTCATCCGTACATCCCAAAACATCGATGATAGGATTGCAAGAGGTGCACAATCCAAAACAAACAGGCGATAAGGTTGAATCGCCATTTACAATCAACAAACGATTGGTAAACCCACCGTTGGTTACAGTGCATTCACTGCCTTCTGTTAAATTTTCAGATCCAGCCCATCCATCATATGAATATTTGAATTCATAAGCACCTGCTTGCAATGGAATTGTAATTTCCCAGATTCCATCAGCATTGGCATCCGACATGGCTGCACAACTTCCACACCAGTTGTTGAACGTTCCGTTTACTTCAGGTGTCGTAAACCCTGTTGTTGTTGACATGTCCAATTGAAAAGTAACATTGTACATACTCGGAGTCTGATCGCAAGTGGTGCAAGATTCCCAACATACAACCCCCAAATCCAATCCGCTATTTCCCAAAGTAAAAGTTCTATTGGTGTATCCAAAGTTGGTTGTTGTACAAGACATACCTTGAATGAGATTTTCTTGAATAGCCCAATTGTCAGCTGCGAATTTGTATTCATACGTTCCAGGAGCCAGTTGCAATGTCGTCTCATAAATTCCATCAGCGTTTGCATCAGAAAGTGGCGTTGCATTGCCGCTCCAACCATTGAATGTTCCATTAACTGTCGGCGTCGTGTATGCGCTTGTAACATTGTTCATGTCTACTTTGAATGTTACAGGATAGACATTGGAACATGCCGCACATGCACCCCAGCAAACTGTGGGAAGCACAGTGTCCGCAGATACGGTGATGCTTCTATTCGTGTAACCAAAGTTGGTCACCGTACAAGCAGAACCGGGAGTCAAGTTTTCTTGTTGATTCCATCCATCTGCCGTGAACTTATACTCATAAGTTCCAGCGGGAAGATCAATCGTGATTTCCCATATGTTGTCGGCATTCGCATCTGTCATCGCAGCGCAAGCTCCGCACCAGTTGTTGAACGTACCATTCACGTTGGCCGCTGAGAAGCCACTCACGTTACTCATGTCCACTTTAAACGTTACATTGTACGCAAAAGAGGTGAGACAAGTGAATAGCAACCCAGATAAAATAATAGCAATTTTTTTCATAGGATGAATTTCTAATTAGTTTTGCGACGAAGATAGGTAATTGTATCGTTTACAAAAAGTACATCTTTCACAAAAAATATTTAGCACCAATGGCAAAGAAAAACGAGCCAAAAAAGGATTTGTACTCCATACCAATTGATGGATTTTTTAAATCGGCCTTCTCCGTGGACTGTGTCATTTTTGGTTATCATGACAAGGAACTTAAGGTGCTATTGATCCAACGGGGAACTTCTCCCTTTGAAGGAGATTGGGCCTTACCAGGTGATTTGGTCTATCCGCATGAAGATCTGGATAGTGCTGCAGATCGCGTTTTGATGGAACTTACTCAACTAGAGGATATGTCCATGAGACAAGTAAAAACTTTTGGTAAAGTAAATCGACATCCTCTGGGACGGGTTATCACCGTTGCTTATTTCGCCCTGGTGGAATTGCAGGAAATTTCGCCCATGGCTTCGAGCTGGGCCAACGATATCAAATGGCACAGTGTTAAACGTATTCCCAAGTTGGCTTTTGACCACAAAGAGATTTTAATGGAGTGTTTGAGTTCACTGCGAAGTTTGATCAAACGAGAACCGCTTTGGACCCGAGTTCTTCCCAAAAAGTTTACCCTAACTGAATTGCAAGAAGTTTTCGAGACGGTCTTGGTAAAGAAATATGACAAAGGTAATTTCAGAAAAAAGGTCAATGGAATGAGTTTTCTGAGGCGTTTGGACGAATCTCAAATGAACGTTCGTCATCGTCCTTCTACATTATACAAGTTTGACCAGAAACAATTTCTCGAATACAGAGAAAGTGGATCTGTTGTTGAATTTTGATTCAAAAAAAAAGGCCGGATTTACCGGCCTTCTTTTTGAGATGTGAATTTTATTCTACAACAAAAGTTTGGGTATTGGAAATGACTCCCTCTTCCATTTTGGAAATGAAGTACAATCCTTTGTTCATTTGGGTTAGGTCAATTTGTAAGGCAGTGCCATTTGAGCGGTGTTGACTTACGATTTGTCCCAATGCATTTCTAATTTCAAATCTTTGTCCAGCTTGAACACTACCGATTGAAATTACTGCGTGAGCAGGATTGGGATAGATGCTGAATGTGGTATTATTCAAATCATCTACAGCGGTCACACAAGCCTCACAAGACTGCCAGCAAACATTGGCCAAAGTTGTAGCTTCGCCTACTGTAATGGTTCTATTGGTGAAACCATTTTCAGTAAAAGTGCAGCTCGCGCCTACAGGAAGTTCTTCTTGACCTGTCCAGTTGTCATAAGAAAATTTGTAAGTGTAAACCCCAGCATCCAAAGGAATGGTGATGCTCCATATTCCGTCATTTTCTGGATCTGACATGGGCGCACAACTACCACACCAATTGTTGAAAGTTCCATTTAGCTCTGGAGTTGTAAATGCAAATCCCGCTTGAGACATGTCGACATTGAAAGTGACGTTGTAAGGACCTGAGCTTTGACCACAAGGGGTGCAACTTCCCCAACAAACCGCGGGTAAAATGGTATCTTGGGTTGCATCGATAAAGCGGTTGGTGAATTGACCCGCTGTAACAGTGCAAGAACTTCCAGCTGCGAGATTCTCTTGCGTTGTCCAATTGTCGGCTGAGAATTTGTATTCATAGGGTCCTTCGGGAACGTTAACTGTAATCTGCCAAATATTATCTCCATCCGCATCCGTCATGGCTGTACAATTGCCGCACCATCCATTGAAAGTTCCGTTTACTTCGGGAGTAGTGAACCCTGTTTGGCCGTTCATGTCTACTTGAAAAGTAATGTCGTATACATTGGGTGTAGAAGCACAGTCGGTACATGAGCCCCAGCACACAACAGGAAGTGTTGCGTCTGCAGTAACGCTCAATGTTCTGTTGGTGAAACCGAAGTTGGTCACTGTACATGGAGTTCCTTGTAACAAGGTTTCTTGGCTTCCCCAGTTGTCGGCAGAAAATTTGTATTCGTAACTACCAGCTGTTAGCGGAATAGTCAAAGTCCAAATACCATCACCTTCGGGATCAGACATAGGCGCGCAGCTTCCGCACCAATTGTTGAAAGAACCATTCACCTCAGGTGTGGTAAAACCAGTTTGCTGGCTCATGTCCACTTGAAAGGTGATGTTGTAGGTTTGGCCCATCATCGCGCTACTCATCAAAAGAGCAGCAAGAAAATAAATGTATTTCATACAGATTTTGTTTTTGCTAATATATACTAATTGTTATTTTTACAAAAAGTATTTGTTTAATTCAAATTTATTGTTTCTTTACCAAATGTCGAAGTTATCAAAGGACATTGTGCGAACTACTGTAATGGTGATTTTTTTAATCATCGTCAACGCCTCGTTTTCATTGGCCCAAGTTCGCCACGTTGAGGTGAAGAAGAGCGCCAATGACGAGTATCGCTTGTATGTCGATCAAAAAGAATTTTACATCAAAGGAGTTGGCGGAAGCGATTTTTTGGATGTTGCAGTAAATATCGGTGCCAATACCATTCGGACTTGGAGTACAGACAATGCCAAACAAGTTTTGGATGAAGCACATGCCAGAGGATTGATGGTGATGATGGGTATGTGGGTTCAGCACGAGCGCCATGGTTTTGATTATGACGATGACGCAAAAGTGAAAAATCAACTTGAGCAATTCAGAAAAGTGGTTTTGGAGTTGAAAGACCATCCTGCTCTTTTGCTTTGGGGTGTTGGCAATGAGGTTGATTTGTTTTATACCAATACCAAGGTTTGGAATGCTGTGCAAGATATTGCTAAGATGATACATGAGTTGGATCCGCATCACCCTACCACCACAGTTACGGCGGGCTTAGATCCAAACGAAGTTGACCTTATCAAACGCAACGCGCCAGATATTGATATTTATTCTGTAAACACCTACGGAGGGATTGGTGATGTTCGGAAGAACATCAGGAATTACGGTTGGACAGGTCCATATTTAATTACAGAATGGGGCCCAAATGGACATTGGGAAGTGGTGAAGACTCCTTGGGGTACACCCATTGAGCAGACCAGTTCAGAAAAAGCAATCGTTTACAAGGAGCGTTACGAAAATGAGATTTTAGGTGATGCCAAGTATTGCATGGGTTCATTTGTTTTTTTGTGGGGCCATAAGCAAGAAACTACATCAACGTGGTATGGCTTATTTGATCAAACGGGTAGAACTTCTCAATGTGTCGAAGTGCTCCATGATCAATGGTCTCCAAGTACAAGAAAGGGCTATACGCCCGTTGTGGATGGCATTACATTGAATAAAATGACTGCCAATCAAGGGGTGACTGTATGGGCCGACGAGGATGTGATGGCAGAATTCAATTGGCGTGATTTTGATAATGATGTTCAAAAAGTTGTTTGGAATGTTGTACCAGAGAGCAATGATATCAAAGCGGGTGGAGATGCGGAAGCAGCGCCCATGCCGGTTCAGGGTCTTTGGAAAAAACGTTCACAACAAAGCGCGATATTTCGCGCCCCTCACGTTCCAGGAGCCTACAGGGTTTTTGTTCAGGTGAATGATGCGCAAGGAAATTATGGTTATGCCAATATCCCTTTTTTGGTGAAAGAAAGAACAGCGGATATGCCCCTTCCACGATGGATGAATATTAAAACATGGAAAGATGGAAATTGGAAAGATCAATAGGGCTTTAATTTTCTGTCTGGTTATGTTGGGATTTAGTGCCCACATCCATGCGCAAAGCGCCGATTCTTTGATTGCGCGTTGGGGAATTTTTCCAAAGGTGGAGCCCAAAGGAACCAAGAATATCCAAGTGAATGGCTTCTATCGTTTTTATTCAACTTATACAGTTCAGGAGTTGCCTTATCCACTCACGTCAGCAGTTGGTGATGTCGTGAAAGCAAAATCATTGTTCATAGGAGATGATGCGCAATTGCCTAATCTATTGCTGAATGTTTCTGGAAATTTAAAGGATGGTTCTTCATGGGGCATGGACATTCGCATGTTTCAATTTCTAAATGGACAAATTGGAACTTCCTACGGAAGTCAAGTCGCAGACAGTTTGAGACCGAGTATACAAAATCCGTTGTCTTCAAATACATTGGGTAAAAATCTAGGTACCATGTTGGGCATGACATTGTACGGGAATTTCAGAACCAAATGGGGAAGCTGGTCGACGCGTCTCGGTGGTATTCAATGGGTTGCCATTTCTGACCTCACAATGTCTTCTTTCAAAGGTTACAACCGCTTCATGCTTTTTGAAAGAAATCCATGGGATCCATTGGGAAGAAACATCATGGGCAGATACCAACAATATTTTGAGCAAGGTTCAATTGATCAAGATAACCGTTGGGGGAATCGTGCCTTTCAAGGTGCCGTTCTAGAAGGCCAATTGCCACATGCTTTTTCAGCGATGTTGTTGGCTGGTAAAACAGAACTCAACGGAGGATTCGTAGCTACACCCAATTATTCATGGGGTGGAAAATTGAAAAAGGATTTTAGTTGGGGATTCACTTCAATCAATTCACTTAATGCGCGAAACTTTACAGATAGTTTGGCCCAAGTTGCTTTTGGCTCTTATGTCGTTACCAACGAATGGTTGGTCAAATGGAGAGGTCACCAATTTAAATCCGAATGGGGAGCCGGAAAATATTATAGCCCCAAACACAACAGGGGTTGGGGTGAATTGGTGCAATTGAAATGGAGTTCGCCCACTTATAAAAGTGGATTGTCCTACGAGTGGACGGCATACCGAATCAGTCCCAAGGTGGTGAATAACGTTGGATTATATTGGAACACGTCCGTCAGAGAATATTCTGTAAACGACATTCCTGCGGGTTCTGTGGGCAGTGCTTCGTTGCTTCAACCATTTGCTTCATCGATGACCAGATTAGGTCAAATGACCAACAATCGTCAAGGGTTAAATTTTAATTTCCAATGGACCAAAAAGAATTGGCATTGGAGTGGTGGCATTGGATCATCTAAAGAGATTGAAAGAGTTTCCAATCAAATCACATTGGGCCATCCCGTCAATCAGCTGGTACGTTCACGTATGTGGCGTTGGGATTTCCCAAGTCAAGTAGGACCTTACAACCGTTACTCGGACATTTACCGAGACGTGTATCAAACGGTCAATCTTTCGGATGATTCGTCAGGTGTTGTAGTTCATGACAAATATTTTAACAATGCTGAAATGCAGGTGAAGTTCAGTGATGTGTTTTTGGATCGTCCCATATATCTTTTTGGATTGTTTCAAGCGCAATCCGCTTCACGCATGTGGTCACCCATTGTGATTGTCACCGAGGATGCATATGTTAGACAATACAGTTCTGAATTGGAAGTGTATTATGCCCTTATGCAAAAATGTGCTTTGAGCATTTATGGTGGTGTGGAGAGAACCTTAGGAAACTATACTACAGACGTCAACCAAGAAACGTTTCGTCCCATGAACCAATATGGAAAGGGATATGGAATAGGGTGCGATATTGATTTGGGCAAGAATGCGCGTTTGTATATCCGCCAACGTTGGTTTGAGTTTGAAGACAAAAGTTTTGAATTGGATCATTTCAAGGGGAAAGAGTTATCTGTTGAATTAAAAGCATTTTTCTAATGAATAAGTTAGTTGTTTTTTTGGCCTTGTTTGCTGCTGCCATGTGCACATTCGCTCAAGGTGACGTGGAGAAGAAGATTTCTGTAATAGGACAGACACGAGGTCAGTTTTATGGAGACCATTTGATGAATCCTGAGCCCGATTCAGTTACTGCTGTTAAATTGAATAGTGGAAATGTTCTAGCGGATTTGGGATTGAAAATTCAAGTCAACAAAACAATGGAAGTTTTGGGCATGGTCAGAATTCGCAATGATTACGGTGGTTTTTGGGGTTCTGGGGTGAGTTTTGATGTTCGTCAATTGATGGTTCGCGGTCTCATTGGCAATGCAGTTCGTTATTCACTTGGCGACATCAATTATAAAATGACTCCTTTCACATTGTGGAACAACAGCCAAGAGTGGAGTGAGGGTGTAGCTCAAATATTTAAGGACCAACAAGGTGTTTTGAATTATGATCACTTTTACAATCCAGATCACTCATGGCGTCAACAAGGTGCTGCAGCAGATGGAGGATTTATTTTTTCAAAAGGAATTCAAGAATTGAAGTGGGGTGTATTTTCTTCTCGAGTAAAAACCACGGATTTTGGGAACGTTCCAGATCGCGTTTTTTCTGGAGTAAGTTTGGATGCCAAGGTGAACAATGTGTGGAGCGTCGCATATCACTATGCCAACTTATGGGATATACAAGGAACGGCGAACTCTACAACGGCTTTTAGAAATCCTGTTCATACGTTATCTACTCATTTTGCATCCAAGACAGGTGTAGTGAATCATGATATTCAAATTGAAACCGGTATATCAAAGAGATGGGAAGAGAACAACAGTGTATACACCAAACGAGAGGGGAACTTCGTTCATGGTTCGTACAAGATCACATGGCCAGAGGAGCGTTGGAATTGGCAAGTTACTTTGAATCGTGTGGATGCCGATTTCCGAAGTCCAGGAGCTCAGTCCAGAAGACTGAATCCAATTGGAGCATTATCGGCTTATCAGCGCACGGGTAACGATCAATCTTTGCGCACATTGAATCTTTTGGATTTGATGCGCGAGTCCAACTTGTACAATCTTCAACTCCAAACTGAGTTAGGAACTTATTTGCCCTATTACGATAATATTACCCCCTACGGAGTTGCTACGCCCAATAGACAGGGCGCTGAAGTAAAAGTGGGTGGGAAGTCAAAGTCCAAGAAATTCTCATGGAGCCTGAGTCGCGGTGCCTATCAGGAAACACGTGGCCAGGGTACATTGGAACCCCGAAAATTTGAAAGATCAAAGTTTCAGTGCGATGGCATCGTAGGTGATTGGGGAAATCAAACGTTGCAAATTCAAGCCGAGCTGCGTAGCGATAAAACACAACGTGTTTTAGAAGAACCAATTCCAAGTACAGACTTAATAACCAACTGCGTTGTCCTGGGTTTGGATTGGAGTTTGAATAAAAAATGGCACGCACTATTGGGTACCCAATATGTTAGATACATCGGCAACGATTTGGTTCCTGTTCTCAATTTCACAGGTGACATCACCAACTTCAATGAGCAAAATTGGAATGGCAAAGAGTGGATGAATGCTGTGGGTATCAAATATGAGTTTTCAGAGAAGTCATTTTTGACTCTGCAAAACAACCAATGGACGGGAAGTGTCGCTTCTTCTAGCATGCCCAATTATCAATGGAAGCAATGGATGATACTTTATCAAATGAATTTTTAATATGAAAAAGATATATTTTGTTCTGGCCGTGTTTGCCCTTTCCACGTATTGGATGGGTTGCAAAGTAGATGATCAATTTGATGGACCTGATTTGATAGATGTATATGGACCGTTTGATTGGATCAAGGAGTTGTCTTTGGACAAAGATTCTGTGGACTTTGCTTCCAATGAAACCGTTCACATTACCGCCGAGTTTAGCAAGCGTGTCGAGTGGCATGTGGAGATAACGGGATTGACTTCCGGTGCAAAAAAAGAACTAACTGGCTTTGATGCCAATGTCAGTGAATATTGGGAAGGAAGTACCACGCACTTTCCCATGTTTCGTTCTGAAGTTTGTGAGGTGATGATGTATGTCAAAGGACAGGAAGATACATTGCGTGATACTGTATTTGTCCAATCACCCAAGGTGAATCAAGGTTTATTATTGGCGGATTTTGAAGGTGGCTTAAATCCCAATTGGGTTCCATTTGTTCAGTCAGGAACCAACATGAATTTTGGTTTGCAACAGAATGGTGATGCACCACAAGGTGTTCGATCGTATGTAATGGCAGGTGCAGTTACTTGGGATTGGTTAATCGGAATGATTGATATTCCCGCCTCTGCTTATGGTGCGGATCATTTTGATTTATCTAGCAATCCGAATCAGGTTTATTTCAATACACTTTTAAACAAGCCTGCGGATTACGACAATGGATTGGTTTTGATTCGCTTTTCAGAAGATGACAATGGCGATGGTAGTTTCGATCCCAATCAAGAAGACATGTATTCCTATCAATTGCAAGGCGGTCAGGATGGTTGGAGATTACTTTCGTTGAAGTACAGTGATCTTCAAGCATTGGTCAACGGAAATCCCGCTACACCCAATGGGAACGGTCTGCACGAGCCCCATAAGCTTTTTCAAGTTTCTATTTTGTTCCTAGCCAATCCCGCTTCGGGATACAGTGAGAGTGGATTGGATTACATGATATTTACCCAAGGAGAACCCCTTCGTCCATGAAGATTTTATCAGTAGCTATTGTTTTTTTGACTTTGCAAGGTTGCATTCAATGGCAACATGTTGCACTCTATGATGTTCCCCAAGCGGATGTGAAAGATGATGGTCTTCATGGATTTTCCGCCCCCGTTATTTGGCAAGAACAGTTGACTAGTGAGGTTTGGGTGACACCTGAAAAGCGATGCATTGAGATGACGCTTAAGAATGACTCTCCAGCTAAAGGGCAGAACTACATGCATCTGAAATGGAACAAACAGGCCGGAGGTTGTCCTTGGTTGGGTATGGGTTTTGGCTGGGACGGTTGGTCTGGTAAAGATCTATCGATGATTTCCAATGATGGAATGTTGAGTTTTCAAGTCAAAAGTTACAGCAACAAGCCACTCAAGGCTGGTTTGCCAGGAGCGTTGGGGTTTGAAGACTTTGCGGGAAATCAATCTTTTGTGGGTATGTATGGTAAGTATGTGTTAGGCAGTGCAATTGGAAAAGATTGGGTTGTCATGCAAATTCCGCTCAAGGATATTTTGGCTCAAAACCCTGAGATTGACGCAACGTCTATCAAACAATTGATTTTCACCTTGGAATCAGAAGGTGAAATTGGAATCGATGAAATGGTTATTCAACCCATAAATCCGAAACAATGAAGAAGTTATTATTTTTTGTCAGTTGGATAATTTCATTGAGCACGAGCGCTCAATGGTCCAATTCCCAAGAGAGCAAAGTGCAATTTGTTTTGTCTCAAATGACCATCGAAGAAAAGGTAGGGCAAATGACACAGATCAATTTGGATGTGATTTGTGAAGGTGAGATTTATAAATTGGTTGAACCACACCACATTGATCCCGATAAGTTGAAAGAGGCCATCGAAAAGTATCACGTGGGATCTATTTTAAATTGCGGTGGACACGCTTATCCAATCGCACAATGGCACGAGATTATTCTTGGCATACATCAGGCATCTTTGGCATATCAACAAGAACATAGCTATGAGTCCAAATTTGTTCCTGTACTTTATGGCATAGATGCCATACACGGCGCCAATTACATCATGGGTGGTACATTGTTCCCTCAACAATTGGGGCAAGCAGCTACTTTTAATCCAGCCTTGGTGCAAGAAGCTGCGCGTATTACTGCTTACGAAACAAGATCTGCAGGTATTCCATGGAATTTTTCACCTGTATTGGATGTGGGTCGAGTGCCTACGTGGTCGCGTTTTTTTGAAACTTATGGTGAAGATCCCTATTTGTGCAGCGTACTCGGGAAGTCTTGCATCAAAGGATATCAGGGAATGTTTGGCAATGACAATAACGGGGAAATAGATGAGTTTCACGTAGCAGCCTGTATGAAACATTTCCTGGGATATAGCGGTGCGCGAACGGGTAAGGATAGAACTCCCGCTTATATTTCAGATATTCAATTGAAAGAAATTTACCGCCCCTCTTTTCAGGCTGCCATTGATGAGGGTGCGTTGACGGTGATGATAAATTCAGGCGAGATCAATGGAATCCCGGTACATGCAAATCCCAAAATCTTGATAGAGCTTTTAAGAAAGGAAATGGGTTTCCAAGGAATGGCCGTGACAGATTGGGAGGATGTGATCAAATTGGTCAATATCCATCATGTTGCAGAGAACTTGAAAGATGCGGTGGCATTGGCCGTAAACGCGGGCATTGACATGTGTATGGTGCCCAATGATTATAACTTCACCAATCTTTTGATTGAATTAGTAAAAGAGGGAAGAGTTTCCGAAGCGCGATTGAATGAAAGCGTTTACCGAATTTTAAAGTTGAAAGTTCAATTGGGCTTATTTGACAATCCTGTTCCTTTTGTAAAGAATGCCTATCCTGAGAAAATGAGTAATGCGTTCCAACAAACGGCTGTAAAAACTGCAGAGGAGAGCATTACGCTATTAGAGAATAATAAGGGTAAAAAGGGAAGTTTGCCTTTGAGCAATAACATCAATATATGTGTGGTTGGAAACGCTTCCAATCAACTGATTTATCAGAATGGAGCTTGGTCAAGAACATGGCAAGGTACCGACACCACTTGGAATGATGCATCTCGATTAACAGTTTACGAAGCAGTTCAAAACGAGAACAAGGGCGAAACCATTTGTCTTTTGAGTCAATGGAGCGAGGCTGCTGCTAAAAAAGCAAAGCGAGCTGTGAAAAAGTCCGATGTTATTTTGGTATGTCTGGGTGAAAAGCCATCAACTGAAAAGCCAGGGGATATCGATGATTTGAATTGGGACAAGAACGAAAGACAAACCATCAAGTGGGCATTGAATACTGGAAAGCCAGTTGTTTTGGTTTTGTTTGAAAACCGTCCAAGGTTAGTAAATGACTGGGTAGGTAAGTGTGCCGCTGTTGTGATGGCTTATCAACCAGGCGAATGGGGAAACATAGCATTGGCCAATATATTATTTGGTAAGACCAACCCAAGTGGAAAGTTGCCATTTACATATCCCAGATACAATCAGACACTCTTGACTTATGATCACAAGCATAGCGAAGAGTTAGATCCCAACTTTGGAAACAAGGCATACAATCCCCAATGGCCATTTGGTCATGGATTGAGCTATTCAGATTTGTCATACCAAAACCTGTCTATATTACAAGTAAACACAACGGCTGGAAATCGCAAATGGTCGGTCAGTGTAGAAGTGAAGAACAACAGTGAGCGCGACGCCAAAGAAACGGTATTGGTCTACAAGCATGACCGTGTTGCCAGCATTACTCCGCACGTCAGGAAGTTGATTGATTTCGATAAACAATCGGTCAAGGCCAACTCGGTTACCAAGTACAGTTTTGAGATTGATGAAACGGACTTGATGTTTGTTGGAGCCAATGGAGAAATGATTTTGGAGCCAGGAGTTTGGGATATTTATGTAGGGAATTTGTCATCAACCATAGAAATCAAACCGTGATGAAGAAGCTATTGTTTTTGTCTTTTTTTGTTGGATTGATATCATGTCATCAATCCGAGCCCGAAGAGGTATTGGGTAGAGTTGGTGATGAAGTAACCTTTGCGGGTAGAAAATGGGACATTAAGAGCAGTTCCACTCCTGTTGGTCCTGGTCCCAATACTTTTTCAGACCGATATGATGATGTTTGGGTAGACGACAAAGGATATCTCCATCTGACCATAGATGAACATGATGGGCAGTGGTATTCTTCAGAAGTAGTTGGACGAGATAATTTGGGATACGGGACCTATACTTGGACCATTCAAGCCGATCCGATGTCGTTTTCAGAGAATGTAGTATTTGGTCTTTTTACATGGGACGATAGCACTTTCATGACAGACGGGAACAGTGAGGTTGACATTGAATTTGCCAAGTGGGGAGATGCCACGAGTACAACGCCAACTACCTTTTCTGTTCAACCTGTAAGCTTTGGTGGCTTCTATGCAGAGCGCACCAGAGAGGTAAATATTTCCAATTCGCTTTTAAAGGGAGTTACCACACATCAATTCAGTTGGACGGATACATTGATAACTTGGAAATCTTTTGCTGGGAATTTGCCCATCGGTAATCCTATCGCAACGTGGAGTTTCAATCTAAACCATCCACCACGCGTGAAGCAGGAGGGGGGATTAACATCCAACCCAATTGTCATTCCCGCACCCGGAGCTCAGACGCATGCTCGAATGAATCTGTGGACCTTACCATACCAAAGCATAGCTCCCATCAATGGATTGAAGCATGAAGTGGTAATTCAGAACTTCACCTATCAGCCCTAAAAGTTTTAGCTTTCCTGCCTTTTTTTGGTGTTATTGTATTTTTTACAAAAATACTTTTTGTTTTAATTACAATTACTTATCTTTAGCATAACCAAAACTAATTAGGCATGAAAAAACAATTACTTTCAATCTTTATGATGTTGTGCGTGAGTACAATTTCGTGGGGATTCAATGTCACTTTCAAAGTGGACATGAGTAACGTGACGGGCTTTACAACAGCCAACGTCAACGGTACATTCAACAACTGGTGTGGTGCTTGCGCTGCGATGACCGACGCCAATTCTGACAACATTTGGGAAATTACCATTGATTTACCCGCGGGTTCTTATGAGTATAAGTTCACGGCTGATGGATGGAACCAACAAGAGAATCTAACTCCAGGTTCTGCATGTACGGTAACCAATTTCGGATACACCAACCGCACAATTACAGTGACGGGAGATACGGTGTTGCCAACTGTTTGTTGGGGCGCTTGTTCGTCTTGCACATCTGTTTATCCGGTAACCTTTAAGGTGGACATGAACAATGTGACTCAGTCATATACCAATGTTCAAGTTCCTGGTTCTTTTAATGGTTGGACACCAAGTGCCAATGCCATGACAGACGCAAACGCTGATGGAATTTATGAGACTACAATCAACTTGTCTCCGGGAACATATGAGTACAAATTTGCTGCGGACAATTGGAATATTCAAGAGTCACTTACTCAGGGCTCTTCTTGCACAGTGACCAATTTTGGTTATACCAATCGTACCATCACGGTAACAAGTACTGGTCAAGTATTGGATCCCGTTTGTTGGGGTGCTTGTGTTGCATGTTCTGCTGTTGCACCAACATACAACGTAACTTTTAAAGTGGATATGACCCAAGAGACTGGTTTTACTACACCGGAGTTGAATGGCACATTCAACGGATGGTGTGGAAACTGCACAGCTATGACGGATGCGAATGCAGATGGAATTTGGGAAGTTACTGTTCCATTGCAAGCTGGAAGTTATGAGTACAAATTTTCTCATGACAACTGGGCGGGATCAGAACAATTAACTGCAGGGTCTTCTTGCACGGTTACAAATGGTGGATTTACAAACCGCTCTCTTACGGTTACAGGGAATACAGTTTTAAGTCCTGTTTGTTACGCTTCTTGTTCAGCTTGTATTGTTTCAGTGCCAGGTTGCACCAATGCTGCTGCTGCCAATTACAACGCAGCCGCAACAACGGATGATGGTTCATGTTTGTATGCTACTACTTTCAATGTAGATATGTCTTGCGCGGGCGCTTATACCAACGTTTATGTTACAGGTCCATGGTGTGGATGGTGCGGTGCTGATACGTACAATCTATTGACAGATGGAAATGCTGATGGAATTTATACGGTAGTGGTCAATTTGGCTGCTGGGAACGTAGAATACAAGTACATGGTTGACAACTGGGCTTCACAAGAAAACTTGATTGATGATATGCAAAATGGCGGTACTTGTGCGCCTGTTACCGATTATGCCAACTATGCAAATCGTCAAGGAGTTATTGGTTCAACATTTAACGACGTATATGGAAGATGTACTGCTTGTCAGCAAGGAGTGCCAGGATGTAATGATGCAACTGCAGTTAACTTCAATCCAATTGCTACATACAGCGATGGTTCTTGTTTATACGCAACTACTTTCAACGTAGATATGTCATGCGCAGGTGTGAACTTTACCAATGTCTATGTTACGGGTCCATGGTGTGGATGGTGCGGTGCTGACACCTACAATCATTTGTTAGATGGCAACGCCGATGGTATTTACTCGGTAGTGGTAAACTTACCTGCTGGAAACGTAGAGTATAAGTACATGGTGGACAACTGGACTGCACAAGAAAACTTGGTTGATGACATGCAAAATGGTGGAACGTGCGCTCCTGTTACAGATTATGCAAACTATGCCAATAGACAGAGTGCTACAGGTACTGTAAAGAATGATGTATATGGAAGTTGTTCTGCTTGTTGCTTGAACTTAACTTATTATACTGATGCAGATGGTGATGGACAAGGGTCAGGCAATGCTCAAATTTTGTGTTCCGTTCCAACATCTGGATATGCAACTGCAGGCGGTGATTGTAATGATGCCAATGCAGCAATCAATTCAAACGCAACTGAAGTATGTGGAAATGCAACTGACGAAAACTGTGATGGAATTGCTGCTACTTGTGGCGATGATTACGCAACACCTGTAACTGTAGCTTCTATGAATCAATTTGGTGTAGGAACGCAAGCTTCATTTACTGCTACTCTTGGTTCAAGCTCAGACTCTCCTGAAACTTCATTCTCAGGAAATGACCGTTGGTTTAAATTCACGGCTACTTCGAATGCGGTTCGTATCGCTGTTGCAGGTAGTTCAGCTGCAGGTGATGACAACAAAATTGCCATTTATGATTACGTTGCAAACCCTTCTGGCGCATTGATTCCTTTGGCTGAAGAGGATGATGTTCACGTGGGAAGTCAAGGGATTGCTACTGATGCAGGTAACGAGGTATTGTTGTTTGATGGTTTGGTAGTCGGAAATCAATACATGGTTGCGATTGCCAATACAAACAATGCCGCTGATAATGTAACTGTTACCATGAGCAGATTGTCTGCGAGTAACCCTGACATCGCTCCATATACCAATTACACCAATACCTATACAAGCACTTGCCAAAGTTTCAAAGCTGCATACAGACCAAGTGCTGTTGGATATATTGTCAATCGTTGGGCTAATAACAGTGTAACAGGAACCCCCGAGTGGTCTTTCACTATCGGAGGAACTTCCAACGTTACGGTATGTCAATTGGGAAGAATAGTGGTTCCTAACTTTTCTGGATCAACTCAAACAATCCATGTTTCTGTAGACGTAACCTACTCTTTGAAAGATGCATTCGGTAATACTACATTGGTTACTGCTGTTTCTGGTTCTACGCAATCATTTGGTTTGGCTGATGAGGCTACATTGAATGTTCGTGCATACGATCAATGTCCTGCATACAAGAATGCAGTCAGTGGAGCTATTGCTACAAATCGTTCAGTGTGCGGTGTTTCTCGCTACAACTGGCAGTTCACTCAGCAAGTACCTGTAGTAAATCTTCCGATCTCTGTAGAAGGAGCTGTGGGTGGAAGCAGAATTTTGGCCTTGTCAAGTGTTCCAGGAATGGCCAATGGTCAGCGTTATGATGTGGACATCAAAGTGAAGCACGTTGACAATGCAACATATTCTGATTGGGATGGCACTGTTTCTTGTGTAAGAACTTTAGGAGCAGCTGGAATGGAAACTGAAGAGAATCTGGCTTCTTGGAATGACGAGAATCGCGAAATCAAATTGTTCCCAAATCCATCCAATGGAAATTCAGTAAATGTCTCTCTTGCTGGTTTTGACGGTCAAGTGAACATGGAAGTATTCGATTACACTGGAAAAAAAGTGAATGCAACAAATTTGAATGTTGATGGATCTCTTCAGCAAGTAATCGAGTGGAACAATGATTTGTCTGCGGGCATGTACCAAGTGATTTTCACCAATGGTTCAGAGCGCGTTAACGTTACAATGATGGTTTTCAAATAGGTTTGAGTTTAAGTTTTGGACATCATTGAAAGGCCCTCTTCGGAGGGCCTTTTTTTCTTATTTCAGAGAATTGATAGACATGTGTCGTCAAAGATGTAAATTAGAAAAATGAAATTGATTACAACCTCTTTATTTGTTCTTGCGCTGCTTGTTGATGCAAGTGCTCAACAGAATCCTGCCATACTTGCGTGGATTCAAAATTCCGATGGTATCATGGGGTCGCACTATGTGCAGGGTAATTCTGTTGCCATCCAAGACAATGTTCTGGCCAATGTTCAACAAGTGGCCTACTCAAACCAATGGGTGTATGTGACGACCAATGGAATTCCTGCATACACAACAGGACCATTTTTGGATGGAAACCCATCTTTGGCATCGGATCAAAATGCCATATTCAAATTCCCTTTGACACCCAATCAGAATACAGGAAATCCAGTTGCAACTACGGGTGGAAATATTGGGGTATTTATTAATGGCGTTGCATTGTTTGACTACCGAGATGGAGTGAGTTGGAACAACAATACCCAAACTGAAGGAGGCGGACCTATTCAGGGACCTCCAGGGCAAGGTATTTGGAATCGCGATGCTATTGTAGCGGAACGTCAAGGTTTTGATTGTGCCAAAGGTCATCCGGCCATGGGCAATTATCACCATCACCAAAATCCTTCTGCATTTGATTTGGATTTGACACCAATATCTTCTGTTTGCAATTTGTATGATGCCGACGGTTTGTATGCCATTGATGCCAACAATCACTCTCCGCTCATTGGATTTGCGTACGATGGATTTCCCATATATGGTGCCTATGGATATGCAAATGCCGATGGTACTGGTGGAATTACCCGCATGAAATCAAGCTACCAATTGCGTGATATTACAGTAAGAACGCATTACGCCAATGGAACGGATGTCACGGATGGACCAGCTGTATCTACAACGTATCCTTTGGGTCATTATCGCGAGGATTACGAATTTGTATCTCATGCCAATCAGCCTGATTATTTGGATGAGCACAATGGTCGCTATTGCGTTACACCTGAATACCCAAATGGAACATATGCGTACTTCTGCACGGTAGACGAGAATTGGAATTCTGCATACCCTTATGTAGTTGGACCAACTTTCTATGGCCCATTGGTTGCATCCAAAGTGAATAGCATCACAGAAGCTGTTACGGTATACAATGCAGCTGTAAATGTTTCATCAACAGTATCCTTTGATTTTGCTGTTTATCCCAATCCTGCAAGTGATTTCATGGCTGTTCAAATCAGTGGGGTTAATCCGAACAATGTTCATTTGGAGCTTTGTGATATGCAAGGAAAGTTGGTAAAGACAGCTGTTCTCAAGCAAGGAACCACGATAGCGTTTATACAGTTGGAAGATGTGTATAGCGGTCAGTACATATTAAGATCAACTGATGGTCAATGGTCAACCGCTGTAATGGTAACGCGATAGTTTGATTGTGGATATTCATATATGGTCGGACATTGCTTGTCCATTTTGCTACATCGGTAAACGTCATTTGGAAGAAGCCTTGAAATCTTTTGAAGGTCAGTCTCAAATTCATTGGCACAGTTTTCAGTTGGATCCATCTATTACTGCAGAACAGGCGGGAGTTCCCATTTCCAAATATTTGGCAGAGTCCAAGGGGATGTCGGAAAGTCAGATGGTACAAATGATGGCTGGGGTTGCAGAAATGGGGACAGCTGCGGGATTGAATATGAAATTGCCAACAGCAATTTTAGCCAACACGTACCCTGCACATTTGCTACTGCAATATGCCCAATCCAAAGGGAAGGGAAATGAAGCCAAGGAATGTTTGATGCGGGCTTATTTCGTGCGAAATGAGAATGTATCATCCATGGATGTCCTGCAAAATATTTTGAATGAAATAGATGAAGGTTCTGTTCGCATCGAAGATGTAATGCACAACCCAGAATGGGATACCAAGTTTCAGGATGATCTTTATACGGCTCAACAATTTGGCATCAGGGGAGTTCCTTTTTTTGTTTTCAATGGCAAATATTCCATTTCAGGAGCACAACCTGTTGATGTTTTGTTGAGAGTGTTGAAACAATCTGTTTGATTTCTAAAGGCATTCGCGTTTTATAGCGGTAGTTTTGTGGTATGACCACAGAAATTTTGTCCTTCATTTCCATAGCAATCGGTTTGATTGCTGTATTGTTATTGCTCAAGAAAGGTTCCGCAGGCAATGCTCAGGCAGATAGTCAACGCATAGAAGCCGCACTGGAGCGGATAGAGAAGGGACTGAAGGAAGACTTTAGAATCAACAGAGAAGAAACACAAAATCTATCCAAAGAGAATCGAGCGGAATTGAATCAGACACTCAAGGATTTTCAAAAAGACTTGAATGAGACATTGCGCATTTTCAAGGAAGAGAATCAGAAAATGTCCAAGGAACTTTTGGAGACCATCAAGACTGAATTCAAGGAGTTTCGCGTTGGTTTTGAAGCCAATTTCAAAGACTTTACTGACCACCAGCGAATCAAGTTTGATGATTTGGTAAAAAATACGGACAAGCGATTGGAAGACATGCGTGTCACTGTGGATGAGAAGTTGCAGAAAACTTTATCTGAGCGTTTGGGTCAGTCTTTTGAAGCGGTGGGCAATCAATTGAAAGCAGTGCAAGAGGGATTAGGAGAGATGAGGAATTTGGCACAGGATGTTGGTGGATTGAAAAAAGTTTTGAGTAATGTTAAGCATCGCGGAGGGCTCGGAGAGGTTCAATTGGAGATGTTGTTGGAACAAATCTTGGCTCCGGAACAGTATGAAGCCAATGCCAAGACCAAACAAGGATCTAACGATTTGGTTGAGTTTGCGATTAAATTGCCGGGTCGTGATGACAATCAATCCAACGTATACCTGCCAATCGATGCCAAGTTTCCGAAAGATGCCTATGAACAATTGGTAGACGCTTATGACAGTGGAGATACAGCAGCTATTGAGGCCTCCAACAAGAATTTGGAATCGGTGATCAAGAAAATGGCCAAGGACATTCGAGACAAATACATCGATCCCCCACATACAACCGATTTTGCTGTGATGTTCTTGCCTTTCGAAGGCATCTATGCCGAGGTGATTCGTCGATCTAATCTTCTCGAACAATTACAGCGCGAATTCAAAGTAATCGTTACTGGTCCAACAACACTTGCTGCAATTCTTAATAGTTTGCAAATGGGTTTCAGAACACTTGCACTTCAAAAAAGAAGTAGTGAGGTATGGACAATTCTGGGAGCAGTCAAAACGGAGTTCGAGAAATTTGGTGGTTTATTGGAAAAAGCGCAGAAAAATATTCAGCAAGCCAATGGCACTTTGGATGAACTGATTGGCACGCGAACAAATGCATTAAAGAGAAAACTCAAAGACGTACAAGCACTTCCCAGTGGTGAGGTTAAAAATATACTTCCCGAGTTGGGAAATTCCGCTGATGGCGATTCTGACGAATAGCGCGTTATCTTTAACGCATGGATTTTTTGGATACAAGCCATCCGCTAACTAGAATTTTTAATCAACTCAACGCCAGCCAAGATATTGCCATAGGCATCGGAGGTGAGGAGTTTTCATACAGGCAACTCCGATCTAAAGTGATTAGAGCGCAATCGATTTTCAAGAATCGAAGTGAATCGGGAATTCTCATATTGGCCAATGACCATATTGATACCTACGCGGCTATATTGGCATGTTGGTCCTTGGGTAAATTCTACATTCCCATTCATCCCAATTATCCGCAAGAACGCAGAGAGAAAATTGCGCAGATACTTCAACTTGATTTCATTTTCGATTCGACAATAGATTCATTGGAGGATCGAAACATTGATGACGCATTGACATTTCCCAATGGCCTACCGAATCCTGAAGCGCTGGCTTATGTTCTATTTACATCGGGTAGCACCGGCGAACCCAAGGGTGTGCCCATACAATGGAGCAACTTGTGCGCATTTGAAAGAGGGTTTCAAAATTTGGGTTATCACCTCAGTAGCCAAGATCGGTTTCTTCAGATGTTCGATTTAACTTTTGACTTGTCTATCATGTCTTTTCTTGTACCCTTAACTTGGGGTGCGAGTTTTTATACGGTGTCGCACGATAGCATGAAGTATGCTGTGATTGCTGAATTGCTGGAAGAAAAGAAATTGACTTTCGCTTTGATGGTGCCTTCTATTTTGACGTACTTAAAACCATACTTTGATGAGATAGTGGCCGATGACTTAAGGTACTCTTTGTTTTGCGGAGAGGCTTTGCACGAAGACATTGTGCATCTTTGGTCAGAAGTGATACCAAATGCTCAAATCGACAATGTATACGGTCCTACCGAGAATACTATTTTTTGTACGAGATATACATACAGAACAAAAGAAACCAATGCCAGTCACCAAGGAATACTGAGCATTGGTCAAACGATGGAAAGTGCGCTAGTGAAAATTTGGGATGAGAACAAAAAGGAGTTGGCTTCCGGTGAGGTTGGAAATCTGTGGCTTGGTGGAACATATCTCACAAAGGGTTACCTCAATCGAGAAGATTTGAATATTTCACAATTTGTTATTCAGGACAATGAGCGTTGGTACAATTCGGGTGACCGAGCAATGAAAAACAAAGACGGTGACTTGCTATTCATGGGACGTCAAGACAATCAGTTGAAAATACAAGGTTTCAGAATCGAAGCGTCAGAGATTGAGTTTCATTTGAAGAAATTAGTTCCGCAAGGTGTTCGATTGGTTGTAATTGCTGTTCGCAATAGCAAAGCCGTTGCGGAATTGGTGGCTGTTGCAGAGAATTATAGTTGGGACATGAAAAGTTCAAAGGATACCCTGGCGAAGTGTTTGCCGGGTTATATGATTCCAAGTCACTTTATAACGATGAATGAATTCCCCTTGAATAGCAACGGTAAAGTGGATCGCAAAAATATAGAAGTATGGACGCAGGAGAGGATATAATCATTCGCAATGCGGTTATAGCGGATATTGATTTCATCATAGAAACCATAGTACAGGCAGAGAAAAGTGGAACAAGCCGATGTGCTTTGCTTCACTTTTGGAATTGTAATGAAAGTCAACTGAAAGAGTATCTCCGATTGTTTCTAGAGGAGGAGATAGAAGGGACAGAATGGTCAATGGACAGTTTTGTGATTGCCGAGAATGGTGGTCGACCAGTTGGTGCTTTTGGAGGTTGGATAGAAAGTGAGAATGAATGGGGTTTGACATCATCCACTTTAAAAGCCAATTTGATGAAGGCATGTTTGCCCATCGACGTCATACTAGAGATGTCCAAATTTCAAAGGGAAATTCAAAGTGTTCAAATTCCAAGAACGCCAGGTGCGTTGCAATTGGAATATGCTTACGTTATGCCTGGTTTCCAAGGGAAGGGTATTATTCAACGTATTGTAGATTTTATTTGTTCTCGATATGCAAATTGGAAAGTGGCGGAAGTTCAAGTCTTTGCCAATAATGCACCAGCCATTCAGGCATATTCGAAATTGGGATTTGTTCGTACTTTTGAAACCAACGGACAAGCAGGAAACACGGAAATTTTTCCTTATTCCATTAAATTGAAAATGACAAAGTCAAGGACATGACGGCAGATGACATTAAAGTAAAAGTTGCTGATGCAATTTATAAAGTTTTAAATCACAGAAATTTTGAAATGCATGATGGCCTTACTGCACCGGATGTAGAAGGTTGGGACAGTCTGCATCACATGTTAATTTTGAACGAGATTGAGAATGCCTTTGGATTCAAATTCAAATTGAAAGATTTGAATAAAATGAAGGACATGGGAAGCTTGGTTCAAATCATTTTGGATCGATTATCTAATTGATCACATAATTAAAAAAGTCAAGTACGATGGTTCCGGTACTGCTGGTATTCTGACTTTCTCTTTGTCGATGTAAATCGGTTGCCACGCCTTTGGGAATTTTGAATTTTTGCACGTCCACTTCAATAGTCATTTGATCGGGTAGTGCCCATTTTTTCTGAGTCCCATATTTGTAATTCACTTTCAATGTACCGCTACTTTTGGTGGTCGTTTGAGATTGTAAGATCAAGGATTCTTTTTCATCGATCCAAATTTTGGCCATGATCCAATCTTCACTGTCGCTGAGTGGCAGCAGTGTAATCAAATGACAGTCTTGCCCTTGAATTTTCACCTTGCCCATGTACATGGCGGTGTATTTGTTTTTTTGTTTGAGAATGTTTTGAATTTCCCTGAAACCTTGCTTGGGAAGTACAATAATACTCTTGGAGCTTACTTCCAATTGATCAGGTGCGGTGTACTTCATTTTGGCTTGAGCGGGCAAAATTTTTAGGGCAGGAATGTTGGATTGAATCTTTACATCAGCGGTAAATTTTTTAGCCGCGAGATATTTTTTTTCAGTCTTTTCTATTATTGCTTTTGCATCTTGACCATTGACTTGTAATACAAAAATGGTCAAGATTAATGTGTAAAAAATATTCTTCATGTTGTGATGTCTTTGCGGTTGAAGTAAATAAAACTGATAACCCAAAAGAAAACTTGGTGAGCCAACAGTACCCATATGGATTGATAGATTTCTTGGGCAGGGAAGGGCTCTTCAAAAAAGCTACGCCAACTGGCCATGTGTGTGGTGAATAGAAAAGGTCGAATTTGATCAAAGATGGAGACATCGAGGGTTCCGATAATGGTGAACAAAATGATAATGGACATCGTTGCCACAATAGGACCTACGGAATTGTCAGAAAAACAGGATAGTGCAATGGACAATGTTGCAACTGTATTCAGCGCTAGAAAGGCCACTGCAAAGGCCCCGGCATATCGCCATAGAATGTCATACTCTGGAATGATTACCAAGCCATCACTATTCAATACCATCAAATCTCCGGTACCAAAAAATCCTCTGCCTAAGCCTATTGCTAGCACTCCCAACCAAATCACGATTAAAGCAGTATACATCGATCCGGCGATGTATTTGGAGGCAAGGATTTGTGAACGTGAAATGGGTTGTGTAAGCAGTAAACGAAGCGTTCCCATTGCAGACTCTCCGGAAATCAAATCTCCTGTAATCAATGCGATGAGTAAGGGGACATGAATAACCAACATTTGAAGAACGATAAAGGCAACCAAGTTTCCATTGAGCACGTTGCCTTCAAAAAGGAGCGTTTGTTCAAACGATGCAGTAACAAAAGAAATGAAACTGAGTCCGTCTGCTTTTAATGCAAATACAATTACACCAACCAAAACGGTAATAGCTCCTATACCAAGGTAGCTTCTGGGTTTGGCTACTATTTTCACCCACTCGTTGTATACGTTTTTAAATGGATTCATTTTTGGTCATTTGAATAAAATAATCTTCCAACTGTTTCTTACTCTCTACTTGGTAAACATCAATGCTCGCCGCTGAGCATGCGCGTATAACTTGGGGTACATCGTTACGATCGATATGGAATTGCACGCATTCGGATACATATTCTTGCGTCGCCTCAATCGAGAACGATGATCGCAACATTTGTATTAACGCATCATTGTCACTGGTTTGCATGCGAACCACCCATTGCTGAGCGTTCAATAAATCTTTGACTTCGCCTTCCACCACAGCTTTTCCTTTGTTGATGATGACCATCCGGTTGGCAATAAGTTCAACTTCTTGAAGTTGGTGAGAACTCAAAATGATGGTTTTCCCTTTTTCGACTTTTAATCGGGTGATTAAATTTCGAATATCAATAATACCTTGCGGATCTAGTCCTGTTGTGGGTTCATCCAAGACGATTAACTCAGGATCGGCCAGCAGGGTTTGGGCAATACCCAAACGTTGTCGCATGCCATGCGAGTAGCCTTTTACCTTGTCTTTCCTTCTGTCCAGCAAGCCAACGAAATCCAAGATTTCATGGATTTTCTTTTGCGAGATGGTTGTGTGGGCCATCCTTGCAAAGATGTTGAGATTGGTTTCCGCACTCAGGTATTTGTAAAAGTCTGGTTTTTCAATGATGTTTCCTATTCGGCCCAATACCTCAACTTTGTTGGACTGGATATCCTTTCCAAAGAGTTCGATTT
>JACCDP010250725.1_pt1 | contig 73079 bp, 70 predicted proteins | sample 7445841 | NCBI WGS metagenome assembly JACCDP01 (sample SAMN15323441, study PRJNA562643) | freshwater metagenome | isolation source: river surface water | place: USA:Blue River Watershed | collected 2017-08-17 | reverse complement strand
TTAATTCTAGATACAATTGAAATAACCGAATTCTATGAAAATATGCGCTCTATATTAAGTGACCTTGACTATTCCAAAAAAATGTATAAACATTATATTGCCAAATTGAAATATGAAATGAATGTATCGCGATTACATCCGTTCATACGAAATTACGAAAAATTAGTTACAAACCCTAAACAATATCAACTACAAATAATTGAACCAAGTACATATTCCATCGGTACGAATGAATGGGACCAATATTCTACCGCAGTAATTAAAACGCACTGGATACGACTAATCCAGAGAAGATGGAGAGAAATCCTAAAACAACGTGCTCTATCTATGAAAAATATTCGACATCTAACCCATCGAGAGATCCATGGACGATATCCGGCAGAATGTAATATTAAATTTAGACTTGGCATTTAATATTATATGGTTTATTGAGTCGTATTTTTTTAGGTCTTACATGTGGGAAATACATCCCTATAGATATTTGAACGAACTTTTACTTTTTCCCTTTGATTTTTTTGTTCGTCGTCGACTCATACTTCGAATCATACGTGATCTACCATATGTATATCCACCACGTTGTTGATTTCCCGCATCCTCAGTTGCGTTGCTATTGTCTTCACCAGCAGTTGGTTTAAATTCAGATGCGGAAGCATTTAATCCAGTCGCACCTTCAAGCGCCTTATTTGATAATAATTGAATGTCCTTTTCAAGACCAGAAACGGCTCCTTCTAACTTGTCAATCTTAGTTAGATTACCAATCATGGTTTTAATATTTCCTAATACTGCTTGTTGTTTTGTGCCAGCATTCTCTATCATTTGTTTAATTGTAGCAGTAGCTGTGGATCCTTTTGATTTAATCGTATCGATCTGACCACGTACTTTAACTACTTGTTCTTGCATATTTGCTAGTATTTTTATCAATTTCTCGTTATTATCAGCATGTATGGCATTTTGAGCAGTAATATATTTAACTAGTTCTTCTAAATTAGTAAGTTTATTTAATGTGGATGCGTATGTCAATGATCCTTGTTGGGCGGTTTGTTGGTCCATTATATAATTTGCTTATATAAAAATATTCCATATGACAATTTGTATACTCACAAATCTTTTCGAATTATACCGGCTAAATTCTTCCTAATCTTACGCATATTGTGTGATATATCCTCTATACTGGACGTTAACTCAGTCTGGATAGATAATTCATCTAGCTTATCGATATCTTCTGCTGTGTAAGTAAGTCGAACTAACAAATCTAATAATCTTTGTTGTTCCTTGTCCAATGCCTCGTTTATTTTTTGTAATTTCTCTCGGTTGTCTATTGTTTTGACTGTTATTTTGTCTATGCGTTGCTGTTTAGCTAGTAACATTTCTTCTATATTATGTAGTATTTTACTTGTATTTGACGACATGTATACATTGATGAAATAATAAATTTTCATCGTCAATCGTTCTCAGCAAGTTCGTCAATCTCCTCTTTCAACTTAGTTATCTCTCTTAATATCTCTCGTCGTTCAATATTCGATTCTTGTAATAGATTATCGGATAGTATGAGTTCGTTTGTAATATTTGTAATATAACTGTTCAGTTGTTCTAAATTTGCCATTTGCTGACGTTTTTGATTAATCATGTGTGCATTGTATTTTTCGTAATCTTCTAATACGTGTTTTAACATTTCATTATCATGAACAGTCTGTTTTAATTGAGCTCGCTTCATACATAACATTTTTTTTCTGTTTTTTAATTCTTCTTTCATTTGAAATATTATATGATCACGTATAGCTAGCTCCATTAATATATATAAATATATTTTTTTTTGTCAGCACTCCGTATGGGTTATAACTTATATTTACGATAGGTAATGAATATAAAAATATCAATATAATTATATTTAGAATGTCTGAGCAGCTTATTGAACCATTGCTTCACGCAGACTATAATAGGTTTGTAATGTTTCCAATCAAAGATCAGGCTATATGGGGGATGTATCAAAAACAGGTAGATTGTTTTTGGAGGCCGGAAGAAATAGACCTATCTAAAGATATGGCACACTGGAATAGCTTAACATATCAAGAAAAATATTTTATTTCTATGATTTTGGCATTTTTTGCTGCGTCAGATGGCATCGTATTAGAAAACTTGGCAGCTAGATTTATGGATGAAGTAAAACTGCCCGAGGCTCGCGCATTTTATGGGTTTCAAATCGCAATGGAAAATATACACTCGCATACATACAGTTTGTTAATTGATAGTTATATAACAAACTCGAATGATAAAATCACTCTTTTCAATGCGATCGACAATTTCCCTTGTATAAAAAAAAAGGCAGATTGGGCAATTAAATGGATTCAAGACAAACAAAGTTCCTTTGCCACACGACTAATCGCATTTGCTTGTATAGAAGGCATTTTCTTTTCAGGGGCCTTTTGCTCAATATACTGGCTTAAAAAACGCGGGCTAATGCCTGGGCTCACATTTTCCAATGAGCTTATTTCCCGAGATGAAGCTCTCCACACAGAATTTGCCATTCTATTGTACAGTAAATTATTACATAAAGAAGATAAAACGACTGTAATTGATATCATTAAAGAAGCAGTACATATTGAAACCGAATTTATATGCGAAGCACTACCATGTCGTTTAATCGGAATGAATAGCACTTTAATGTGTCAATATATTGAGTTTATCGCAGACCGTCTATGTCTACAATTAGGGTATGATAAAATATATGATACCAAGAATCCATTCGACTTCATGAATATGATTAGTCTCGAAGGAAAGACCAATTTCTTTGAACGTGTAGTATCAGATTATGCTCTAGCCAACAAAACAATGTCCGACAACATTTTTGAAATGGATGATGCGTTCTAAAAACATACTATACCGTAGTTGACTCGCCATAGACATTTCGTTTTAGCAAACTTTTTTATTTAGTAGCAATAATATATATAATATGGTAAAATCCACTGCCGCAATGAATTTTACCGACACGTCGAGGGATCGTATTGTCAAAGATACGGCTAACGCAATAGGCAATTTAAAACAAATAGTAGATGTAGTGAAACAAGAATCAAACGAATTTAAGAAACACTTATCTACGACTAATAATAATTTTTCATTAGATACGGTAAATACTATCACAAAAGAATATATTCGATGTGTTAACAAAGTAAATTTTACCATAGACTATATCATTTCGCATACAGATGAAATTAATACGGCAACCAATTATGCCACCGTATTGAGACCCATATTTGAAAACAAATACACAGATAATAATATCAATACAAATGGATATGTAGTTATCGCTGATGCTGAACCTGTAAAATTAATACATTTTTATGAACCCGATCGTAACTGGGATAATAAACAATCTAACCCCTGGGTTGGGTATAGAACTAAATGCGAAACCGATGGTTATAATAAGTTTATATCATTACAAAAAAACAACCCTTCACAACCATACTATTACGTATTAATTCCATACGATTGGGATACCGGTATTAAAATTTCATTTTTTGTATATATTCCTGACATATTAGATCCGACTGGTAAACACTGGATTAAAATAGTATCGGGCTTTAACTTTAGTTCGATGGTACTGAACTACGACAAAATTTCACAGTTGCCAATCTCATATATACAATACATACAACAGATAGAAGACGCGTTTAACATGTTTTCAAACAATACAACTTCTAACAATCCTACCATATATCAATTCGGAGATGATAATAAATTTAATACATTAAAGGTCATTTCTTCCACTGATTATCCACATTGGACTGGAAAATATATAACCGAATGTTATATCCCTGGCTCCAATATTGATATGCCTAATATTATATACCAGATTAATCATGGGCTCAATCGTAATTATACGGGTATGCATGATGGACAAATAGTTATCGTGGATTATGTTATTGGATCAGTGTATTATACTGGTATAATTAAAATGATACAATCGCCTAATTATAATGGATTAGGTTATCAGATTGAATCTATAAATGTTACGATGTTATTTACATCATCTGTTAATATTAATGGAGATACTACTGTTCAAGGTAATATAAATGTTGTGCGATACAATGGCGACTCTATTATTTCAACTGACAATACTCGCAAGGTTACTACATTTCATGATAAAGTCGGTATCAATCAACTTCCATATGAAATCAATGGGTTACTTGACATAGATAATATGACACAGCAAGGTGTTTTAGATTTATTTTCAGCGTTTGTACCATGTTCAACGAATAGTTATGATATTATACAAATCATTAACCAATTACAAACACGATCTAGTCAAGACATATCAGGATTATTTCAAAATGATAGTAGTCTATTTAATTATACAAATCAGTGTACAGTATTTTCAGTACCGATTAAGCCGATTGTGAGTGGGACCGATATAAATACCATACATAGTAATACAGTCGGTACACATATACTTTCCTCTGACTATACTTTAAAACGAATACAACAATGTGTCAAGGAAATCAATCAAATGAGTAAGGATATTGTTTGTATGAATGACCCGAACACCGTGTACTCTTATATTGAATTGGTTTCTGATATCGACACTAAGTGGTATATTCTATCTATGCGAGCGATTCTGGAGAATAATTCATCAAATAATATGGTTTTTGTAATGACATACTTGGATGCGAATACCTTAATGGTAAACCCATCTACTAATAACGTATTAATGCGTATAATCAATTATGCTAGTATAGAGTGTCGTTTTATGAATTACGTTACCTTGTTATTTAAATGTACAAATACTACTAGTGCCGGAGGCAGTAGCAACGGATATTTTGACGCCAGCGGTAATTTAGCTAAGGATATAAGCGGTAATTTATTAATCAACTTAGCCATAAAGAATAACGAATATTTTTCATCCAGGCTTGGATTACTTCCAGAAAGCTATATTTTTGTGCGAAGACATGAGGATGGAATGTATATATTACATGAAGGTAATCCACATTGGAATGGACGACTTTCTAGTGATTGCTGGAATAATGATAGTAATGTGGGAATCGTAACTGATATTATAAATAAACAACTAGACGTCTTATATAATAATCGTCAAAATTCCATTTTTGTGGTTAATTATGTATGGAACTCATTTAGAAAAATATCATTCTCAAACAAAATCTCTATCGGCAATACAACATATGTAATTGGGTCGGGGTTTAATCTTAATTCGCTACTTGACCAAAGCATGATTGTCCACGGCGATAGCACTCTTGGCGGAAATTTTTATGTTAATGATTCGAATAACAATAATATATTTAAGGTAGACAATGTTACAAAAACTATTTCAAACTTATATAAAGTTGGCGTTGGTATGGCAGAATTACCTCAGTCTATTTTAGATGTAAAAGATACTACCGTATCTGAAATTCAAGCTGAAGTGGATGCTTCTGTCGAACAATATATCATAATGAATACACTTATCCCAAATCTGCGAACAGCTCAGTCAGAAGCATCTTTTAATGATATTATTACCAATCTTAATTTAAAACAAACAGTTAATAACTATTTTGGCATTTACCGAATAAATGAAGAGACATTCTTATCAACTGATATCACAGTTGTTTATCATTGGCTATATAAAAATTGGCAAAACCAAACCTTTGGAAATATAAATGATCCTGTAAATCATGTGCCAGTAAAAATCAGTATACAGTTATATCAGAATATATTAGATGAAGACACCATATATGACGGTCGTATGTGTTTTAGGTTGTTTCAATTTGTATTTGGTTGGAAACTCTTACGAATTATTTGTTTCAAAAATGAAATTACTAATAATATGTACTTTTTATTAACTGGTACAAATATTCAAAATTATGGAATACGATATAATTCTAACAATAACCTACAGCGATTATTTGATCAACGATTAAGATCACCTAGAATGTTAGCTGAAATTGACCGTCGTATCCGTAGTCAAAATGGTAATATAATCACTCCTTGTTATAACATTAACGAAGGGTTGAATTCATTTAATGTAATGAATAAAACATATATTGATATATCTATGAATCAATTCAAAATAGATCTCAATATAACTGATGGTCGTAACATTACAGTGACTAAAATCACTGTACCATTATCTACGATAAATGATATATCATTTGATACTCCAATTCAATACATAAATTTAAGCTATAATGACAGAGTAAAATTCAGTAATTTGTACACTAACATAATCACTAATTATACTAATATTCAATCAGGACACTATTTTATATTACGATATGATGATTTAACAGTTGATTATATAGCTGCTGGTAAATGTATCGGTGTATCTGGTAATAATTTCACATTGATCGTGAATGAATTTTCTATACAAGATTGTATTCATCCATCTTTAAATGTAAGTGGTGATACAAAAATTATAGGCGATCTAATTATTTCCAACCAAACAAACAACACCAATTTTGTATCTATAGATCCAGTTGAACATTTTGTAGGTATAAATACAGACGAACGTAATATAAATTACCAGAATATGGTGTATAGTACGACTACTGATAAATATACACCGAAACATAATGTCTATGTAACAAATGATTCCTATCCAGTAATGGTTAGTGAACGAATATGTGAAGATATTACTGGTTCAGATGTCAGTAATAATGATTATACTAAAAATGATTATAGTAAATTTGGTACATATTCCGCTTTAAATGTGAAACGAAAAAGTAAGATGTACGATTACAACACAATAAAATCTAATGCGGATAATCTAGATGCGGCTTTTCATGCGAAATATTTAACTGATACAGTAACTCATATGCGATATGGTCCAGATATATCTTTTGAAGTGTGTGATAAACACAATAATACTGTAGAATTGGGTCAATTACAAATGACAATTGATGGTATAAATACCACGTCTAATAATTTACAATGTGGGTTTGGAGTATCAGTAAATGACTATGATAAAGGTAGTAAGTTCGTAGATATGCGACGAAATATATTATATGTAGATAATTCTAGTACGCTGTTTGTCAAACGAATAAATCTAAATGGAGGTATATTGTCTACGGATAGTTCAGGTAATTTACTTTGGAACAATAGAAAAATAGCAGTACTATAAACAGATTCAATAAAAATACTAAATTATATTTTAGTATTTTTACTAGCATGAAACGCATATACATGTGTCCGCGAACATTGTATAGATTCTGGTAAAAGTTGATATATCTCTACAAATATATTAATTCGATAATAGTATTTAAATAATTGAATATAAAATAACATAAATGGTAAAAATCGCGTTTATTACTGGAATTACTGGACAAGATGGTTCGTACTTGGCTGAATTGCTAATTACAAAAGGATATATCGTGTATGGCATCGTTAGACGAACGTCATTAGTATATACATCTACACGTATTGATCATATTCGCGACAAGTTGAATCTAGAATATGGCGATTTAACCGATGGATCCTCATTAACCAATCTACTTCATAAAATAGTGATGGATAATCCTATGTTTGATGTACTGGAAGTCTATAACTTAGCCGCTCAAAGTCATGTTAAAATCTCATTCGAAATCCCAGAGTATACCTCTTTGGTTGACGGAATGGGTACACTTAAATTATTAGAAATTATTAGAACATTTCCAGAAAATATAAGAAATAAAATTAGATTTTATCAAGCAGGAACAAGTGAAATGTATGGTGCCGTTCTGGAAACGCCTCAATCTGAAACAACTCCTTTTAATCCACAGTCCCCTTACGCATGCGCGAAAGTATATAGCCACTACATCGTAAAAAACTACAGAGATGGTTATGGCATGTATGCGTGTAATGGCATCCTTTTCAATCACGAAAGTCCAAGACGCGGAGCTAACTTTGTAACCGCAAAAATTGTGAATGGAGTAAAAGACGTTGTGGCTGGTAAAATCCCGTATATTACATTGGGAAATATTGATAGTCAACGCGATTGGGGACACTCGAAAGATTATGTCTATGGAATGTGGCTAATGCTTCAACAAGAAAAACCAGATGATTATGTATTAGCAACGGGTACTACAACTAGCGTACGCACTTTTATTGAAAAGGCGTTTAATAAGGTCAACATAAAGATTAGATGGGATGGTTCTGGAAAAGACGAAGTTGGTATAAACTCTGATACAAATAACATTGTCATTCGAATCGACGAAAAATATTTCAGACCATGCGAGGTTGATTTGTTATTAGGTGATGCGACAAAGGCAATGAACGTTCTTGGATGGACGCTACAATACGATTTAGATACGTTAATCGATGATATGTTTTCTAGTTAGAAGCTAAAATAATTTAAACATATTTATTAAATTATATTAGATGATTACAACCAATATTATGGGCGGGCTAGGAAACCAGCTATTTCAAATATTTAACGTGATTAATTATAGTTTTACACACAAAGTACCTTTTTTCTTTGAAAACAAAATATCCACAACCAAGGATCGTCCCTTTTATTGGGACAACTTGTTATTATCACTACGACCATTTTTAAAAAATATGAACTCGGTTAATATGCCAATTTATAAGGAAGCTGGGTTTCATTATAGTGAATTGATTTCATATACTAACATAAATCGTCCATTCAAATTCTCGGGATATTTTCAATCGTATAAATATTTTAAGAGTCACGAAACATCTATATACCGACTTATCAAAATAGATGAGCATAAGGCAAATGTCTCTAGTAAATATACACAATACAAATTTGATCAATTAGTCTCGCTTCATTTTCGTATAGGAGACTATAAAAATTTTCCGCAACATCATCCACTGGTTAGCATTGAATATTATATATCATCATTACAATATGTAATATCATTAACTGGACGTGATGACTGGAATATTCTGTATTTTTATGAAGAAGTAGATATAGAGATGGTTCGTATAAATATCGATGCTCTACAATTAAAATTTAAAAACCTAACCTTTACACCCATTAATACAAATATCGCAGATTATGAGCAACTATTGTTAATGTCATTATGTCAACATAATATCATAGCCAATAGTACATTTAGTTGGTGGGGTGCATATCTTAATTCAAATGTATCTAAAATTATTACATATCCTAGTAAATGGTTCGGTCCAGCACTAAGAATTAAAAACACGACTACCTTGTTTCCAGATGAATGGCACAAAATAGACGTATAGATACATCGTGTGTATACGTGGGCGTCTGTATGCGTCGTGTGTATGGGTGATATTTTATGGATTCGTTATTTTTATGTAGAAGGCGTCTCCCCATCCAAATTCTCTATAAATACGGGTATCATAACGTTTAAAGCCAAATTGATTCAAGTACGCATCAATTTGTGCCAATTTCGCACATCCTTTGTATACTTCTTCCGTATTAACTTCCGTATAGATGTAATCAATATGAGCTAAATATTTTTCCATGCTTTGTAACGCACGAAGTTCAACACCTTGTATATCTAAGTTAATAAAATTTACGCGCTCAATAGGTATTTTCTGTTTTTCTATGACAGTGTCTAATCTCGAGGTTATCATTTGTTGCGTTTCAGTTACATGTACCTGCGGATGATTTTTACTATGAGTTCCAAACTCAAGGATTGATGAACTTTGACCATTATTTGTTTTATAAAATGTCACTACTTTACCATCATTGAGATCAATCACGGCTTGATATATATTCACTTTGTCCCCATATTTCGACTTCATCTGATCTACCTTATCAGTCATAGCTTCAATCCAAAATATGTTATTTGGCTGAACTCCATTTTTTATATAGTCGGACATTTCTTCGCACTCATGTGCTCCTACATGTAATATACCCGTGATTTTTAAATCAAATTTTCGCATAAGATCAGTTATCGTAATTAACATCTCTCTAAATATGTATATACAGAGATATTAATATCTATATCCTAACTTGCGATCTTCTGGTACTATGTTTGTTTTAGTCTATTGTATCTATAGTTAACAAGATTAATACAATTTCTAGTATGGTTAGCAGTTTGTGTGTATATACTTCCGCTATGAACTACATGATTATACTTCAAATTAGGCACCACATACAATTCGAGATTTAATTGTTCAAACAATAACGTATTCAAATATATAACATCACACGCAGAAGATTGATGAACTAAATCCAATTCTTTTGATAAATCTAAATGTTCAATTAAATATTTATTTAATACATAGTTTCCAGTATTCATCAACACATCACTATGAACATTTTTACCAATAGTCTTATGTTCTAACTCTAAAATCTCTTTAAATTTACCCTTCTTAAAACATACGCCAGATAAATGGGTATAGTTAAAATTGGGCATAGCGAAACAAGGCGACAGGATTATATTCTGTTTGTTCGGTTCGAGTTGTGTATCTATATAATTTTTTACTGTCTTAAAATATTCTACGTCGGCATAATTATCAGAATCTATCAGAGCAATCCATTCATTTTTTGCCAACTTACAACATATTAACTTGTTTAAAAACGGTCCTTTTCGTACATCATTTATATTTAATTTCATTTTCGAATGTTTTCCAAATACTTTTAGTATTTGTTGAACGTCGTAACCAGTTTCATCACTAATCACTATCTCATCTATAAGGTCATTTGCTAGATACAATGGTAAGTATTTTACTAAAAATGTATCGAATCGGTTCATGGTAGGAATACACAAAGAAAACATTATTACACAATTTAACACGATATTTTTATATATTTTTTCACTGAATAGATTTATGGTGGAAAACAAAAACAATCTAAATAGATATATTCAAATAGAATATGGAGCTCATTCCTGATTCTAAATTTTATTGTCAGAACAAAGATAATTATCCACCTTTTAAACATGGTTTGTATCTCGAAGAATATTTTTTAAAGTATGTCCACTCTAATAAAATACAAAGTAAACGGAAATATATTCCCGCATTATGGACAAATTTTCAAATTGAAAGCTGGTTTAAACCAATGAAACAACAACTACAACATCATCTTAATCAATGGCTTCTACGAAATCCATCCGTTCATGGATACTATACAATTGTACAATACGACGATGGCCCATTACTACAACTTCCTCCTAATACGATTGTATATGGTGCTTGTTCGGGTAATATACCTATACCGCTTATATACGAAGACAGCAATAATACGCTTACATCTATGCCAAAAAAAACGTTTCGTGAAAAACAAAAATTATGTTCTTTTATTGGTAATATTACTAGTAATCACGTAGAACCTAATGTACGAAAAGTAATGTTTGATAGCTTGTCCGGAAATTCATCGTTTTATATGGTTAACTCGGGTGGATGGACTCCAAGTGTGGCAGCTAACCTACAGACTATTTTTATAAATACAACGATCGATTCCAAATTTGCGTTAGCACCTAGAGGTTACGGTCGATCGTCATTTCGATTTTTTGAGTGTTTTCAATTAGGTACCATTCCCGTATATTTGTGGAACGACGTAAATTGGCTTCCATTTCAAAATATAATCAATTATGACAAATTATGTATTACATTACATATCTCTAAAATTAATGAACTAGAAACAATCCTAAACAATATCAGCGAAGAACATTACAATAGTATGTGGCTATATTACAATGAAATAAAACATTTATTTACGCTAGATGGAATGACACGACAAATTATTAGCGAAATATCTTTGTAACATTACACGATGAATATTCTATTTAGCTGACTATGGTATTGATTATGTTCATACGAATATTATGCCATTTCTCTTTACCACCTTCTCCACCATTATGTGTTACTTGTTTGTCATGTAACCTATAATTTAATAGCACATCCGGAAAATTATATATGTAACCGTGTGTTTTCAACATCCTTAATTCTAATTCAAAATCTTCGCACATTTGTTCCAATCGTTCATCATAATTACCAGCTTCCAATACAGCCGACTTTCTATAGCATACGGTAGGATGATTGATAAACCAATGTGATGGTTTTCGCTTATAATCGTCCCAGGATAATGATGGATGGTTTGATTTACCACGATTATTCATGTTATCGTCAAACATTTGAACCTGTCCACCGCACATTTTTATATGGGGGTTATTGTTCATATACGTTAATTGTTTTAGAATTCGATCCGGTGTCATAATATCGTCACTATCCATTTTAATAATAATTTCATGTGTACACATGCGAATCCCTTTGTTTAGTGTGTATCCAATGCCTTTATTTTCATCATTTTCAATATACACAACTCTTACAAATCGAGTCGTGGTTTCAAACTGTTCTAGCATTCGTTTTAGTATCTTAGTATGCGTTAAATCAGATCCGTCGTTTATCCATATTAATTCTATATGAAATAATCCTTGTTGATGTTTTATCGAATCTAGACATTGTTGTAAGTAAAGTGCTTTGGTATTTAAACTTGATACTAATACTGAAACACTAGAATCGACGGATGGAGTTAAAAATTGCGGCGGCAACGACAATGAATTCATTATCTCGTAATTTTGTTTTGTAGATCCCCATTCTTGATACGCGTATATTTTACCATGTCCTTTATATTCCAGACCAGTACAATGAATGGGTAAAAAAGAATAGGATGGAAATATAGTCAAATCTGTATATCGCCCTGTATTATACATTCTAGTTAATAGTCCAGGCCCTACCGTTTGCCAAGCTCGCATACCAGTTTTTTTTACATTCACACAATTCTCCTTTATCCATTGAATTGCTCCATATACTAACGGGTGTTTTGGTGGAAAACCCATCGTCCCAGTAGCAATTAAACCCTGTCTAACCTGTTCTTGCTCCCACCCAGCAAAAGATTTACAATTCGTCAATGTATCATCTACTGGCTCAATACAAATCGAATCTGCGTCTAAAAATATACCCCCATATTTGTATAATATTTCCCATCGAATAATATCTGCCTTTCCATTTATTTCCTCCATCTCATCGATTCTATGTTGACATTCTAATTTCATGTCTCGTCGTTGTAATTCGGACTCATTCCATCGAATGTACTCAAAATCAGGGTGTTTGTGTTTCCACGTATCCATATGATTTGTAGGGGCAGGTTTACTACCAATCCATAATTGATGAATTATTTTTGGTATTTTATCACTCATAATTATTGTATAGTTATGTGTGATAATATGTTTAAGTCCTTTGACATTTACACGATTATGTTTGACGAATAAATGTTAATTTTTTAGATACAATATTATTAATATTATTAATATTATTACCAATGTGTCTAATATTTTTATTATTATTTACTATTATTTTATTTCGAATATCATGTGTCTCATTATTATTGGCATTATCTTCACTTTCACTTACAAAAGTGGTTATATTTATATATTCATTTATCAGGTCTGTCTCCATATAATGAATGGAATTCAACCCATATGGATAATTGTTGTTATAAACATCTTGAATTTCTTTCCTATTTATACTTCGATGTAAACCATCCACAAACTGTAATATTGATCTGGAGCCTATATCAAAAAAGACACTTCTATCTATCACTAACTTATTCGCAAGTACACGTGTTTGAATTAGATTATCCTCTTGTGACCATCCCCATAAATTTGGAAAACCATTTACGCGTTCAAAATCTGCCCCTGTTATTGAAAATATACCACCTAGCGCAAATTTAAATCCATAAAAATGTTTCACCACTCCATGTCTAGTCGCATATGGTAATAAATTTTTCGTATATGGTAATGTGTCGACATCATGAAATACAAACGTTATATCTTTATATTCCAATGGATATTTTTGTTTCATTGCTAAAAATCCTATATTTTTTACGGCTCCACGATTAAATGTTCGTTTGTCGCATTGATGTGAAAAATATATCTCGTAATCTTCTTTCTTATAATCTTCCATGATGAATTCCATATACTTTGAAAAAAATTGCTTATGTTCTGCTCTATCGCGATATGGCACTATTATTATTATTTTAGGTACCATTTTGTATGAGATAATATTTTATTTATGCATATTTATCTAAAATCGCCTTTGGAATTAATTTGTCGTGAATCGTTTCTAATTTTTTAAAGCATTTATTAATAGTTACTTCGCTTATTTCACTCACCTTATTTACATCACGTTTTGAAATATTTAACTTACAAATTTGTGCTATAAAATATACTATGCCTGCCGCAATCGAATGTGGTGTATTTTCCGGAATAATATTATTTTTCTGAATTCGCAGTGCTATGAATTTAGAACACATTGTTAATTCTTGGTTTATATTTAATTTACTACAATATCGTTCAATAAAGTCCTCGGGCTTTGTTTTACATAATGCGGTCTTTTCATTATTTTCCATTTCACATTCAATTTCATTCAATATTACTGTCGCATTTTTACATCCTTTAGTTGCACTCGTATTGTCTAAATTAAATATTGTAGCTATTTCTTTTGCCGTTCTTGGACAATCATTTGTCCTACAAGATATATATATTGATGCTGCTATAATTCCATCCCGATTTAGTCCTCTAAATGTTTTATGTTCGGATATTTTTTTATGATACCTAAGTGCTTCATCTATAATTATTTTAGGAATTCCTGCGTTATGCGCTATGATAGTAATTCTTTGAAATTCATCATATTGAGATTTTTCTTTATATGGCATTGATTGCCATTCAGTATATCTTCTAATTTTTCGCATTTCATATGATGTAGCACCCTGACATACTACTTTACACCCATACGATGATTCCTGTAATAATGGGTTTACTGGCATTCCACATCTAGTTGGATCCGCGTTATTACAATCATCCGCACCATAATATCTCCATTCAGCACTCTGATCTACAACATCCTTATATATAATGCTACATTTAGGATTTGAACAAGCCAAAAATCCATCCTCCGTCATTTTTACACATGATTTACATATATCACAGTTCTCACGTTGTCCTTCTGATCTATATAAACATTCTATCGGTGACTTATCTATAAAACTATGTTCAATTTGTGACCATAAATCTTTTTTTGATTTAGTATTTTTATTTTTCTTTGTAAGACGATCGCTCATTTAATATACCAACTGTTTTTGGTATTTGAATTTAATTCAATTTTATTTTATATTTATCTAACATATACGCATGGGCGCACAACAATCGACTGAAATGCCAAAACAAAAATCATTGTCGTCTACTATTGATTATCTTGCTGCGAATTATATATTAACCAGTAATTTTAAAGACTTGAAAAACCTTACAAACCCAGAATACTGTAAAAAGTTGGTTATATTAACTGCTGACGTAATTGCGCAATATCTTTCAATCACTGAAATTGATTATTTGAAGCAGCGAATGGAGGGTAACGTTGAATCAAATATTATGGCAAAAGACAATATAGCCTATTTTAATAAAGATAGCTTAAATAAAATGGACATTAAAAGTGATATAACCAAACGACGCATGTGCGTGTCTATCGCTAAATATTACGTCCAAATTTTTCACGTATTCAATGCGATTGCTCATACAATAAATCCAGTCTACACATGGAAAGATCAATTCGGATCCTCCGTTTCAGTTGATTACGAACATAAAAATGATATTCCTTCGGGAGTTCAACCCACTATATCTAAAGTAAATTTATGTAGCGCACGCATAAATGCTTTGATAAAAGATAAATCTATTTTAACTACAACATCAGCAAGCGAGCCTATTACAGTTTCTACTAATTTTTGTAATATGAATACCACAAAAGATGGCACTTCTAAAATATTACAAAATGAACCTGGTATTCCTGAGCTTGAAAAACTGTATTATGATGTATATAACTATAATACGGGTAGCTTCACATCCATGTCAGATGATATGAAAAAACAATATAATAACGATTTACAGGCATTCTATACTCTCTTTACGGGTAATGAAAATATGCCTAGTAATATCACTAAGTTCGGACAAATACCGCTTCGTGATTTTAAAAAAATAGGCGCGTGTAAAAATAACGGCCCATTTACAAAATCGTATACTGGTACATTAAAAGACAAACTGTTCAACGACTATTCCGAGAATATTACACAAATGATGCATAACACGGAGGAAACTCAAAATGCGCTGTTAAAAATAATTGACCAACTTTTTGTTTATATTAGTAATCCACAAGATCCTAATAAGAAACTAATCGTAATTCATCCTAAATTAACCTCTGAAATGCTTACGAAATTGGTTGCTGAAACTAGATCTACTATTATTAAATTATATACAACATGCGAGCAAGATTTTTTCAAGGGGTTACAGATATTTGAAGCGATCGTAGAAAAACAAGTGCTAGATACTTCTATTGCTCAGATCAAACGACTACAATCGAATGTGGAAGAAACCATATCGGTTGATCCAAATAATAGCGAGGCTGTCAAGCAAGTTCTAGCTAACACCCCTGCTCCAGTTCTAGAGGCAACATCTGAACCAGCAAAACCATCACTAGTGAACGAGAACAATCGTACTACACCAGCCGTATCTAATACAGAGGAATCTGATGACGAAGAATATGAAGCTAAAAATTCTGAAGATAAGTAAATACGATACTTTGTGTAAAAAATTACTTATAGTTATGTATACTGTTCGATATACATAACTACATTCCAGTAAAAAAGCTAAACCTGCGGCACAAATATAATTCGTATTTTTTTGCGAACTTAAATCTTGAAAAGATGTATAATGTTTAGTGAGAACGATATACATAAATTATATAACGATAAAGTAAAACTACCATCCGCCTATTTTAAAAAATATGAAATATTACCTAGGTGTCCTGTAAAAATGTACAATTATAATTGGGGGAATTATGATTTTCCAAGAACATGGTGTATTTTAGATTTTATTGAATGGATTACAAAATATAATATAAATATTGAACATCTTGGTTATACGTGTGACCATGATCCTGAATTAGAATTTATTATTCCTTCAAAAAAAACTCTAGTTTCTTATCCTCAATATGATTTACACACAATTTCAAACCATTTCAAAAACGAGTTTGATTTCTTTATATTTAATCAAACTATCGAACATCTATATAATCCATTTGAGGCTATAAAACAAATATATGAAATAGTTAAACCAGGAGGGTATGTATTTACTTCTGTACCAACGCTGAATATTCCACATATGACACCCGTTCATTTTAATGGATTTAACCCAATGGGGTTAGCAATGTTACTCAAAAGTGCTAATTTTGAAATTATTGAAATTGGACAATGGGGTAATTTTAATTATATTCAACATTTATGGAAAACACATAGTTGGCCTGGATATAATATATTACATAATAACAACGTTGTTACAAACGAAGAAAATAATGTTTGTCAATGTTGGATTTTAGCAAGAAAACCATAACAATACTTGAAAACATGAAAAACAACATACCTACATATATCAAACCACACCTATGTTTGTACGATAAAATGTCGTCTACGTTATACAGATGAATATCTGAAGTATCTAATTCAGGTGATTTATTTCAGTTGAATGTATTGATCACGTGTGTCATTGTCCAAATATACATTTTTACTTATTGCTCGAATTATCTTTCCGGTTTCCTTATTGTCGTTTTCTATCGATGTCATGGAATTGAAAATTAATTTTGTCATTCTCGATTGAAGATTCTCCTTTGTATCCCATCCCATATTCGCATCTTGCCATTTATTTATCATAGTCCGTTGTTTTAACGACAAATCCTTTATCCCTTTCATAATATGACGAAGCTCATTGTCTTTTTCCCATATGTTATCATCCTTCACGTACAAGGTTCGTCTAGATGCGTCTGTACAATGAATAGGCCGATCCAATATATCTAACTGGCTAAGTCCATGGACTAACATATTTGTAATTGTCTGGGTCAATCCATTTTCTATTGTACTATCATATGTATCTGCGGTGATAGGTAATGAATCAATAAAATCAGTTAAATTCATAGCATTCTTACAATGTTCATTCAAAAACATTTGAATATTGAAATTTTGTGTATTATTTGTTATAGTATTGTTATGCGAATTATTTCCTATATTTGGCATAATTTCTATCATTTTTTCCATAACATGTTGGTTCTTTAGTATGACATTTTCCATTATATCTTGGTTTTTTAAAAGCAGTTTGATCAACTGTTCTGTATTAACTTGACATCCAGACAATTTAATGTTATTTTTATCATTATCTTCTCCTAGTACGAGGGAGCATTTCTTTTTGTGTCGCCATAAGCCAGTTCTATCTACGTACTCTTTATTACAACAATCACATATATACGTCGAGTTTTTAGCGACTAAACATGCGCTATTTGTCGCGATACGATGCTTTGTAGTCAATACATGTTTATCATAGTCACTAGATTTACTACATTTATAGTCACATAACTTACAATGAAAAATATTCGCGATATTTTGCGTTTGTGGCGTTGCCATTTGTTGCGATATTGTTGCTGTTTTATGCTTTCGTGTCAATATATGCTTATTATAATCGCTGGGTTTACTACATGTATAGTCACATAAATTACAATGTAAATTATTGGCGATATTTTGAGATTGTGATGTTGCCATATGTTGCTTAATATAGCAACAGAAAAAATCGCCTAAATTCAGTCGCATATAATTGTAAAAAATTACAATCATAAATTTTTTATTCTTATTTTTGAAATCAGAGCATTATGGTCACAAGTGATTTTTCACAACTTTTTCAAATCGTTTTTCCAATTTTTAAAATTCAACACAAAAAACCTGTGTGTAATTTTCAAAAATCAAAAATCAATTTGAAAAACATGAAAAAAACAACATCCCTACATATATCAAGCAACACCAAGTTTTTACTAGAAAAGGCACCACTACATCATGTAGTATCTCCCCTACATGATGTAGTGACCAATGAATTGAACATACTATAAAATACCCCCTAGACCTCAAGGGAGCTATGTGTATTTATCCTCTGTTTTTCCAATATCCATTTTTTGGGTCGTAGATAATAAAGATTTTTGCGATAAATGTATGAGTATTGCCAACAATAGAAACCGAAACAAGACTTTGTAAAATTTGTATGTCAAATTGTTATCTAGTTCAATTGAATGTATTGATCACGTGTGTCATTATCCAAATATACATTTTTACTTATTGCTCGAATTATCTTTCCGGTTTCCTTATTGTCATTTTCTATCGATGTCATGGAATTGAAAATTAATTTTGTCATTCTCGATTGAAGATTCTCCTTTGTATCCCATCCCATATTCGCGTCTTGCCATTTATTTATCATAGTCCGTTGTTTTAATGACAAATCCTTTATTCCTTTCATAATATGACGAAGCTCCGTATCTTTTTCCCATATGTTATCATCCTTCACGTATAAGGTTTGTCTAGATGCGTCTGTACAATGAATAGGCCGAACCAATATATCTAACTGATTGAGTCCATTGACTAGCATATTTGTAATTGTCTTAGTCAATCCATTTTCTATTGTACTATCATATGTAACTGCAGTAATAGGTAATGAATCAATAAAATCAGTTAAATTCATAGCATTCTTACATTGTTCATTCAAAAACATTTGTATGTTGAAATTATTATGGTTGGTATTATGGCTATTACTATTATTTGTAATACTAGGCAATATATGTACAATCTTGTCCATGAACATATTCATAAACTCTTGATTTTTTGACATGACCAACTCTATCATTTTCTCAGCCAAATAAACCTGGTCTGTTGGAATAGAAGTTAGGTTTGCGTTTGTACTATCAATCACTATGTTCTCGTGATATCCGCACATTTTTTTATGAGTATACATAGTAGACGAATGTTTGTATTTTTTTCCACACTTACACATATACACCTTTGGATTTGTATCTATTGTAGGATTTTGTAGGTTTTTATGTTTATTAGTAGAAATATGTTTATTATACTCACTTTGCTTACAGCATGTATAATCACACGTTTTACATACAAACTTTTTGGAGATTTTTGGAGATTTTTGTATTGGAAACATTCCTATATATATCCTATATAATAAATCTCCTAACTCATTTCGTATAAACATATAAATTTTACAATAACAAATTTTTTATCTAAAAAATAAAATCCACAGCATTATGGTAACACACCGGTTTTCACAACTTTTTCAAATCGTTTTTCCAATTTTTAAAATTCAACACAAAAAACCTGTGTGTAATTTTCAAAAATCGAAAATCAATTTGAAAAACATGAAAAAAACAACCTATCTACATATATCAAGCAAACACATGTTTTTTACTAGAAAAGACTCCGTTACATAATGTAGTATACAGAATACAGTATGTAATATTTATGGGGACAATTTATCCTGAATTTTTTGTAAAATATCCCCATTATAGATTCCAATTGGTTTGTAATTTTTAATAGAATTAAATTCTTTCCCCTTTTCTTTGGTAGATGTGGCAGCACCTTCCGTTTTATGTATTAAAATAGCATTTGGGTCATTACGTTCAACCTTGTTTTCAATCAAGGGAGGTTGACCTATACAATTACCGTACCCATCAATAGTCGTACCAGTTTGTTTTTTATATTCTTGACGTACATATCCTGGAATCCAATGACTCCAACTAATAAATACCAAATTCGGGTGTGTATAACGCACCACAAAATCATTCTCTCTTAATTTCCTTAAAATATACTCTGTACATTCGGAGACATTATACCTCGCTATTCCTATCATCATTTCAGGAATTAAATACCAACAAAATTGTTCCTTGCCATTATTATGTTTTGATGTGAGACGTATTTTATCATGTATTCTATTTAATATTTTGTTATATAATTGTAGTTTATTTTCAGCAATTTCTCTCTTTTTCTCGAATAAATCATCCAAATTAATTTTCTCATTGAGATTACTTTCATCTGATAATGTAAATATATTCATATTGAAATTTCATTAGAAAAAAAAGTTAAAAACTATACGATTGATGTAATATAACCAGGGATGATCGAGCATATCGTTATTAACGGAGGTGGGCCAACCGGCTTTTTAAGTTATGGTGCATTAAAACATTTATTTGAAATGGAGTTTATAAAACGTGACGAGATTAAGACCATTTATGGAACTTCTGTTGGCGCGATAATAGGAGTAATTATATCTTTAAAGTACGATTGGAAAACATTAGACGATTATTTTATTAAACGACCGTGGGAAAAGGTATTTAAAATCGAACCCGAACATTTCTTTGATATGTACCGTAGCAAAGGTTTATTTCAATTTAGTGTAGTCAATGAGATATTAAAACCATTATTAACAGCCAACGATCTATCTGAATATATTACCTTGCGCGAATTTTATGAATATTCAAAAATCGAACATCATTTTTTCACTGTAGAAATGAATTCATTTAAAAAAATAGATATAAATTACAAAACTCATCCAGAATTATCATTAATTACCGCACTAGAAATGAGCAGCGCGGTACCCATTCTATTTAAACCAATTATACTTGACGATAAATGCTACATTGATGGCGGCTTATTTGACAATTATCCTATCAACGAATGTTTAACTAATGAAAAATGTACTGACGAACAAATACTTGGAATCCGCAATAAATGGTCGCATCAGAATATAGTAATAGATGACAATATGAACCTGTTTCAATATTTACAAGCATCGTTAGAGCAAATAGTGAAATATGTTCAATCAAAGGACGCAGCGGTAACAATACGCTATGAAGTTAAATGCTTATGTGATCAAAATTTGGCGGACTATTCTAAATGGATAGAATATATGACAAATGTGTTAAATCGAAAGGAATTAATTGAAAGCGGAAAAAAATATGCAGAACTTTTCCTGAACTACGAGAATGAATTATGCAAGAGTGCTATTTAGAAACTCGGTTAAATGTTCTATCGTTGGTTTCGCATCATACTCGATAACTTGGTTTCCCTTCAATAACTTAATTGTAGGGTATCCATCTACCTTGTATTTGTCTGCCATTTCGGGATTTTCTTCTCCATTCACCTCTACAAATGTTAATTTATAACCATTATATATTGACCCGTTGTGTTTCTTCTTCAATTCCTCCCAAATAGGTAATGCCTTTTTACTATGAGGACACCAATCTACTACGAAAATCATAATTTCTACTTCTGGTACATTTATATTCGTATCAGTAGATGAAGTAAATTCTTGATTTGCTACAAATGTAGGATTCACCATTGAGGAGACATATTTATTATATACATATACAGACACACCTATAAACAGTATTACTGATAATAAAATTATCCAAAATTTCGAACTAGTTATAAGATTGTACGAAGAAGTTTGAATTGCTTCCAACATTATATATAGAATTTACAAAAAATGTCGTCTTCTAATACGAATAAACGAAATAATCTAGTAAAAAAATCCATATAACAGATATAGTATGGCTAAAAATATTACAAACAAGTAGGCAATATGAAGGATATAGTTGTTACGTATATTTGCTAAATTCGAGTTTGTAAACATATTGTCTATACGTAGTAATGAATTCGACGAAATCAACATTATGTACATGGAATAAGATAACAGGGTAATAACAATGATCCTAAATAGCCATTGTACTGTATAATTTGTACTATACGGTCCAATGATACCTAACCACATGAATACTATCGCTGTTGAAACAAGATAAAATGTAATTTTTGTGTTATCACAAAACGATTGATATATTTTTTGATGAACAATGCTCATATGTATAAATTATGGGTGGAAAGTTTTTTCTCTAAATAGTGTAAGATGGAAACACAAAAAAATACGAGTTCTCGTATATCTATGAAATCTCGTAGTCATATAAAGACGAAAAAGAATGATAAGAAATATGTATTCACAAGAAAGGATTTCAACGCAGGAGATGGGTTTGTAACAGCGACATGGGGGCCAACACAATGGCATTTTTTACATACTATGAGTTTTAACTATCCAGTAAATCCAACACGTGAGGATAAGATTAACTATAGAAACTATATGTTAAATTTAGTGAACGTACTACCTTGTCGGTATTGTAGAGAGAATTTGAAAAAGAATTATAAAGTGTTTCCTTTAACTATGAGTTGTATGAAAAATCGCGATAGTTTTTCACGATATGTTTACAAACTACATGAACGTGTGAATAAAAATTTAGGTAAAGAGTCGGGATTAAGTTATTGTGATGTAAGAGAGCGATATGAACATTTTAGAGCAAGATGTACCGAAGAAAAACCAAAAATATTTACCTTTAGAAAAACTCGTCGTAATAAAAAAGAAAAGGGATGTACTGAGCCCCTGTATGGTAGAAAATCAAAATGCGTAATTAAAATTGTTCCTAAAGAAGAAAAGGTGAATACATTCCAAATAGATGAAAAGTGTATAAAATCAAAGGAATAGAATAGTTTTTTATATCAGGAATAATATATAATGGAAGAATCATGTCCAAATTTTAATGTGGGTCAGGCCTTAGTGGATACATTATCAAAAACACCAGGCTTAGCTAGTCTAGTCAATGAGTTAAATCAGGATAAGACTATATTTGTCGACGAGTGCCCTATCATGGATAAATCCGTGGGTGGAAAAGGAAGATCTAGACGAAATAATCGCCTAAAAAAGAGAACTAGACGAAGTCTTATGGGTGGATCATTGACTGCTTTACAAATTAAAAGAACAATTCAATTCGCATTGTTGGTGATATTTGTGTATATGACCGCAACAAATAATAGTTCTATTGCTGGTATTCAAAGTGGGCTAGTCTCTATATGGAGTGGGGAGTGTAGCAACATGTCAAACAGACTATGGGGTATGCTTGGCTTAAATAATCCAGTATGTGGCGCATATAATCAACTAATGGCAATTATATATCGTGCTGTTATTGGAGATATAACTGCGGTCTCCACTCTCACTGGAATGGTTGGATTAGTCGCAGCGGCACCATTTTTAGCTAATTCTTCACTTCGTATTGGTACATATTATATTGCTAGTAAACTTCCGCTCCAATTGATGCCTAGCAATGAGTTAGAATTATTACGACAGGACGCATTTGGAGCTGTGAAAGAAATTCAAGATGCCCAAGGACAACTGCCTCAATCACAACAAGCAAATTTTGGTACTTTTTTGACTACTACAATTGGTTCTACAAAACCAATGATTGAAGATTCATCTAAATCTCAATCAGGTGGTGTTCAACGAAAAGTTCATAAGACTAAGAAGGCAAAGAAGTCAATGAAGAAGGCAAAGAAGTCAATGAAGAAGGCAAAGAAGTCCATTAAGACTAGAAAATAAAATATGCGTCGCTCTAAATATTAGAACATAGTAAGTAACATGATTTGTAATAATATTTCAAATCATGTGATGGTTACACATACTAGGTTATCACATATTACATACCAAATTGACTAAAATCACTGATTACGGGTCTAGGTAAATACTGTTCGTTTGAGCTGGCATAATTTGGTACTTTCTTACATTCGAATGCGGGTTCAGGACATCTGGCACATGCTGGGCATGGCTGGCATTTTTCTTGTGTAGGACAAGCAGATGCTTGTGGACACATGGGACATACTGGTGGAACAATTTCAGATTTCAATATGTATAAATCTTCTTGACCAAGAGGAATATCGCTTCGTTTAATTCCTACATTACCATTAATGTCTGTAGTTGTGCGTCTGGATGACATGCCCTCAAGATATGCCCACCCTCCACCTAAACAACAGGATACTACCAAAGCCAATAATAATACGAGAAATAAATGTATTTTTTGAAGTTTCATTATAATATACTTTAAGAAAAATTAAAAATTGAATAAAAATAATAACTCAAAATCAGATATACGATCAATAGTAGAGTCTTATGTCTAGAATTACACAAGAACCATTAGCAAAGTTTTATAATGAACATAGTCATTTATATGAAATCGGAGTAGACGAGGCAGGTAGAGGTCCTCTTCTGGGCCGTGTATATACAGCTGCTGTCATTTTACCTAAAGATACGGAATTTGATTTTAGTAAAATGAAAGATAGTAAGAAGTTTCATAGTTCAAAAAAAATAAATGAAGTCGCAGATTATATTAAAGAAAACGCACTCGCATGGAGTGTAACTTACAATGACGAAAATGTAATCGATAATATCAACATTCGTCAAGCCGTTTTAAATAGCATGCATCAAAGCATAAAACATGTATTAGAATCGATGAATACACATATTGGACAAGAGTATATGTTACTGATTGATGGAAATGATTTCAAACCGTTTATTAACTTTACAAATAATACAATTACACAAATAAACCATCTCTGTATAGAAGGTGGAGACAACAAGTACTGTTCAATTGCGGCGGCGTCTATTTTAGCCAAAACAGAGAGAGATAAATATATTGCCGAGTTATGTAAGGAAAACCCAGAATTAAACGAGAGATATGGATTAGAAAAAAACAAGGGTTATGGCACAAAAATACATATAGATGGAATAAAAACATATGGCATTAGTAAATGGCACCGTAAGTCATATGGTATTTGTAAGGACTACCTTTAACACCGGCATATAACAAACGCCGAATTTCTTATTCTATACAACAAACACGTTCCGTTTATTTTTTTTGTATTCGATCAAATTCAATCAAATTCATATCTAGTAAATTCACTCATAAAACTAGTGACAAATGGATCATCTGTACATTTTTGAATATTGAAGAATACCTCTTTATTTCCAATGACAATTAAAGTTTGGGCTGCTCTTGAAATCGCAGTATATGCCAATTTTAATCGGTTTGTTCCCCATGCTAAACTATTGTGGAGTGGAGAACAAATGAACACGACTACGTCTTTTTGACTTCCTTGGTATTTATGAACCGTATTACAATAATTTAACATGAAATTATCTTTGATTTCGTCAAGTGGAACATACTCGGTATTTGTATCGTCGTCATCATACTTTACTTGTGCCATGTTATGTTTATAAAATTCTCCCGTGGTAGGATTTCTAAACCGAAATGAAACTCCTACCGCAGGATCTTTGAAGTAGATGATGCCAGTGTCTCCATTTACGCGTATTTTATCATCATCATACTTATTCTCGGTTCGCATGACATAATCGCCGTCTTTAAGATAACCATGTATATATATTTTGTCCGGATTGTAAACATTATTTTGTAACAGCTTGTTCATCTCGAACACGCCACATTCTTTTCCATTTTCTGGCGTAAGAAATACAATACGATCTTTTCCATATTTATCCACCAATTTTTTACAAAGCTTAATTGTTTGTTTATGGTTTGTAAAATCATGATCTATAAATATAGTAGATGTGTCGTCGAAATCAGATATGGACAACTCGCGATTGTTGATGTTAATAATACAGTCTTTTAGTTTACCCGCATCCTGACGTTTAATTTCAACTAAATACATCGTATTAAATAGTTGCGAATTAATTATACATTCAAATGGTCTACCTTTCCCAATGGGTGGCAGCTGTTTGATATCTCCAAGAAGAATTAATTTACATTCGAAATACTGACACCATTGTAGAAGTAATTTAAACATAAATATATCAATCATGGATGCTTCATCCACAATGATATGATGAATGAGATCTGGAAGCATATTCTTTTCGTTAGAGTCTGGACTATATTCCCGATGTTTCTCTATTTTTGGAAAGGTATTTAATAAACACTTATGTAGTGTCCCACAAACATGTTCGTCTTGTATATTTTTACATTTATTTAACAAACCTTTAAATGCCTTACCGGTGGGTGACATCAAGCTAATATTATAATCGTGTTTTGAATTTTGTGCTTGAAGATTAAACCATTCTATTACTGCCTCAATAATAGTACTTTTACCCGTACCAGGTGGACCGGTTATAACACATAGTTTGTCATTTATAGCATGTTCTATCGCCAGTATTTGTTCGTCGTTTAATTTAAATGGTTTAGTTGGTGTAGATTTAGTTCTCTCGAACGATTGAATAAATTCCGTTAAACCGTTATGTGGCGGTTCATTACTATCGTCGTGATACAAATCAAGTAGTGTATCTCCTATGTTTTTTTCAATATCAATGAATTCTTTAATTCCATAGACATATTTCATTGTATTATGTTTTACTAATAATGTATTCAATATGTCAAGATATACTGGGTATTTTGACAATATATTATTTTCTTCGCAAAAATTGCGTAGTAAATAATACCATCCTTGTTTGTAGCATCGATCGTTATAGTTTTTATACAGGTTCTTCGAGTCGACATGACTTTTAATCTTATAGAAACTCCCATTGTTATCTTGAATCGCAAATATAGCCCATTTGCGAATTAAAATATCGTTGGCTATCTCAATGTTTAATTCTTTGACGATACGATACGCTTGACTAAAATTGATTGGAGAGTGGTCAATTTGGATAAGTTCTAATGGATTATCAAGTAAATTTCGTATTAAATATTTGCTATGTTTTTCAAATCGCAATAGGTCGATCATCTTTTCAATAGTTTTAAATGTGATTTTGTGTTGTGAATCCTTAAACCATTCTATAATATGTAATATCGTGTCTACGAATGTGTTCACATGGGTGTAGTTATGATACGTATTGTTTTTCAATTGATCTCTCTCTGACTGAAAGAATGTGATATTATCAACTATTGATATGGATTTATCTTGGTATTTGCTATTCTGTTTAATAATAGCATCAATCGTTTTAAAATATTCGTCATTGATTTTCTTAGCCCGTTCCTCGTTTTTTTTGTTTTTTTCTATATTTATTTTTAATGAACTTAAGTTCAAATGAGGTGTCGCCATTACTTGAATCGGTTTCATATTTCAATTTATTGATCTGTATATATTATATATCACAGATCAATTATATTCAAAAATCACACGCAATTACCATTTGTTTACTAGCAAATATTTGTAATATTCATCACAGTAATGATCACTTGGACTGTGACACTTACATATTGAATAATCCCACCAGCTATATGAATAATTGTACAAGAAGGATGGTTTACTATTTCTCTCTAATCGAATATTATCGCCTACGTGATAATATAAAATGCTGGGTAAAGCAGTAATAATATCATTATGATTTGTTACTCTATAATGATGTAAATTATCTTTTGCCGTAAATGCCTTCTTCCATCCACTATTACCAACTCTTGGACTAGCAAATGAAACGATAGTAACACGTTCTTTAATTTGGTGTGACAACATAAACCCATATAATGTAGATAATGCTCCACCTAAGCTATGTCCACTTACATATACTTCATAGTCAGGATGTTCATTTAACATTTCAACTATTTTTTGTGTAAGTCTTGTGTGATTGTTGTTTCGTGTTAGTTGTGTATGGAAACCATTGTGAACATAGACATTATTTTTTTTGTCTATACATTTTTTTATAAAATTCAGGTCATGAAACCAATCGTATGAAGATTCACTACCTCTAAACACAACCACAATGCGTTTAGTTTTATCGGAAATGGTAATCCCCACTTGTAAGTCTGTGTCTGGGTCACTAATAAAATCGGTGATTTTTTCATCTGAATATAGCTGACTCAAATGAGTCATAGCCTCTTGCTTGGCTACAGATGTTTGTAAATTATCAGTATTGTGATATCTATTTACACAATTTTTAATTGTATCATTTGGCACATGTGGAATAGTAGTTCCGTAATCATAAATAAGCATGGTTAAGCATAATAACCACATAACATCATTATAAGTTATAATGGCAATATTATTCATATTAGATGACATCTCTATTTTAGTTTCCGACATTGAAAGTTCAACGTCTTCCACTGTGCGCCAAAGTGTATGGTCTATGTCAATATCATCTATAGATGTGTCCATATCAGGTATCTCTACAGCAGGTATCTCTACAGCAGGTATCTCTACAGCAGGTATCTCTACACAAGTTGTCTTTATTGTATCTGTATCCATACTAGATATATATTAGTTCATATTTTTATTTAGTCTATTGGACATAAAATTGAAGTAATATAATCATTACATCATATAGATAACATTTACACTAAAAGATGAAAATCTTAATATTTGATACGGAAACGAGTGGACTACCAACTAATCGAAATGCGAGTATATACGAAATCGAAAAATGGCCGTATATTCTTCAGTTGTCTTATATAGTATACGATATTGATACGCACAATTTAGTTACAGTTGAAAATGATTATATTAATATAGATCCGAGTATTGTAATCGATCCAAAAAGTACAAAAATACACAATATAACACGAGAACATTTAGACAGTGGTATTTTGATTAAAGACGCATTAAATAAGTTTAATATGTATGCGAATCAAAGTAATGTGATGATAGCTCATAACGTATCGTTTGACAAGAGAATGCTAATGGTGGAAGGATTAAGAACAAATATTAAAATGAATATCCATGACACGTACTGTACAATGAAAAACGGCGTTGACGTTTGTAGGATTGTGAAGGTATCATCGACCGGGGAAAACTATTACAAATATCCAACCCTAAGCGAACTTCATTACAAATTATTTCAAACTACTCCAAATAATACACATAATGCATTAATAGACATTCTCATTTGTATGAAATGTTATTGTAAAATGAGAGAAAATATCGATATTTCGCGTAAAAATAGAACCATTCGTCTAATGTTAAGAGATGCGTTGTAGATTTCCACCCCCAATAAATAAAAAAATTATGCAGAACACATTTCACAACCAACAGATTCATCCGTTTGAATCTTTTTTTTATCTGGCTCAATGGTGAATTGCTGAGCACGATGTTTTGCTTTGCGTCGTAAATAGTAGATACCGGTTTTGAGTCCAGACTCCCAAGAATAAAAATGCATGGATGTTAACGACTTGTAGTTGGGTTCTTCCAACCACAGGTTAAGACTTTGACTTTGGCAAATAAATGCACCCCTCTCTTTTGCCATGTCAATTAAATGTTTCATTGGTATTTCCCAAACGAGCTTATATTTTTCCTTTATCTTGTTTGGAATGTCTGGAATTGTTTGAATGCTTCCATTATTACTAATAATTCGATTCTTAACAGCATCATTCCATAGATTAAGACTAATTAACTCACGCATTAAATATTTATTTACTATGATAAATTCACCTGCAATAGTTCTTCTGGTGTATATATTGCTGGTAAATGGTTCAAAACATTCGTTATTACCCAATATCTGAGAAGTACTTGCTGTAGGCATGGGAGCCACCAAAAGAGAATTGCGAATACCATATTTCATAATAGACTCTTTTAAGGCATTCCAATCATATCGATTCGAAGGGGCTACATTCCACATATCAAACTGAAAAATTCCTTTGCTCATTGGAGAGCCTTCAAATGTACTATATGCTCCATTAAACGACGAATGAAGCATATGTAATTCGTATTGATTTAAAGCTGAGAATATATTATTTTCGCTAGAAGAAGTCGTGTCATTAGACATGGTATTAATATAATGATGTCTTTCCCTAGCAATTTCCATTGATTGTTCCAATGCCGCATGATAAATAGTTTCAAAAATGCGTATATTTATCTCTCTCGCGCCTTCACTATGAAATGGGAGGTCCATTAATGCGAATACGTCGGCTAGACCTTGAACACCAATACCGATCGGCCTATGACGCAAATTGCTTCGTTTTGTTTTATCAGTCGGATAAAAATTAATATCAATGATTTTGTTTAAATTATCCGTGACGACTTTTGTAACTTCGTGTAACGACTTATAGTCAAATGAGTGATCGTTATTAACGAACTTAGATAGACCAATACTAGCTAAATTACATACAGCAGTTTCCGTATTGTCACTATATTCGATAATTTCAGTACATAAATTAGAAGATTTGATAGTTCCAATATTTTTTTGATTGGATTTTTCATTTGCCGCATCTTTATATAATAGATAGGGAGTACCAGTTTCCATTTGGCTGTCTAATATTTTGAACCATAAATCACGGGCTTTTACTGTTTTTTTACCCTTGTTGTGTATTTCGTAGTTCGTGTATAATTCAACAAATTTAGCACCATATACATCCGATAGACCTGGACATTCGTCCGGACACATTAATGTCCAATCTCCATTGGTTTTTACTCTTTCCATAAATAAGTCTGGAATCCACAAGGCATAAAACAAATCTCTTGCCTTCATCTCTTCATCTCCGTGATTTTTTTTCATCTCTAAGAAATATTCTACATCCGCATGCCATGGCTCGAGATAGATAGCAAAACTACCATTTCTGCGTCCGCCGCCTTGATCCACATAGCGTGCTGTGCTGTTAAAAACCCGTAACATGGGTACAATGCCGTTCGAACTTCCATTTGTGCCTCGAATATGACTACCAGTGGCTCTTATATTATGAATATGGAGTCCAATTCCGCCAGCCCATTTAGATATTTGAGCACAATCATTTAACGTATTATAAATACCAGTAATACTATCCTCTTCTATTGCCAATAAGTAACACGAGCTTAATTGCGCATTTGACGTTCCGGCATTAAACAAGGTAGGTGTGGCATGTGTAAAATATTTCTGAGACATTAATTCATATGTAGTTATCACCTTTTCAATATTATTTCCATGAATACCAATTGAAACACGCAACCACATATACTGTGGTCTTTCAACTACTATGCCATTAATTTTCATTAAATAGCTTCGTTCCAATGTCTTGAAGCCAAAATAGTCTATTAGATAATCACGATCGTGATCAATCATTTTATCAAACACATCTTTGTGTTGTTCAACAATTGAAAAGTATTCCGGACTAATTAATGGATGTTGTTTACTATGAACATCTTTAAATTCGTATAATTGTTTCATAACACACGAAAATGAATCATTTGTGTTTTTATGATGATTCGATATAATAAGATGACTGGCTAAAGTATTGTAATCTGGGTGTTGAATACTTAAAGATACGCATTGTTCAGCCGTTAACTCGTCTATTTTAGTGGTAGGTATACCATCATATAATTGATCTATTACTTTCATGACAAACGTGGTGTAATTCAATTTAATTCCACATTTGGTACCGATACTTTTAACGCGTTTTAAAATTTTATCGAACTCGACATTTTCATAATGACCATTTCTTTTAAGAACGCGCATTTCATGTTCGTTTGTAGACATTATGAATAAACTAAACAAATCGTTTTATATTGTTGTCGCAAAGAATCTTCAATCCTGTTATAGATAAAAATAAAATATTCATATCTATATATCAACCATGGACAATAAATTATTATGTTTGATTTTAGCACTATTTGTTGTAGTTGCTACCATAGCAATATTCTGGACAAGCAACGAAGGGTTTACAAATTTGACTCCTGGAAAATTTCCAATGGATGTAAATGTACCAGTATTATACGAAGAGTATCCATTAAAGACGAGACCTGGCATTTCCATGAATAATTACGAGACAAATTCATCATATTATCCCATATTTGGTTCATCGTACAATCAATATACTAATAATGTGCGATACTGGGCTACGCCGGATAATGGAAAATGTTCACCGGCTGAATTTTGCGGAGGGTTATACAACGATAAAAAATTAGAAATATCAAATACACCTAGGTCGATCCCCTTTTCCAATCCAGATATTAGAGTAAACTATTATGCGTCACATCCGTCTGAATGTCCATCAGAATAATTTAGTTCAACGAATCAATATTAATAAGGCAAGTATGATTTGTTAGTGGTTCATGTGATTGTGTTAAAGAGTCTGAGCGCACACGTTTATTTATTTTTTTAGGTAAACGATGTTCATAGCCATCCTTTTTGTCTTTTTCAATAATTTGCCAAACCTTTTCTATTTCAGGAATGGCATGCTTGAACCAATATTTATTGCGTAATACAAGAATACAACTATAATCTTCCAACTTCCAATAGATAGTAGTTATCCATGTTAGATGGTTGTGTTTATCCATAATCATATCATACCATATATCATACTCTTGCTTAGTGAGGTATAGAGGCATATACTCATATAATGGTTTTCCATTCATCATAAAATATACAATGATTCCTTTTAATTCACCACTTTCGCTATACGTGAACGTACCATCTGCCATAAACTGTTCTTCATCATCATATTCTTTAAAAACAGTTTCCAAGAAATCACATTCATTTAAATCGCACGTCTCCATTTGTAGCTGCATTTGAATCCAATATTCTTCTTTCGGAATACATGTAATTTCGCGTGTAGTTGGATTTTTAATTTCTAACATTCGACCATATCTATCGGAGGTAGGATCTATATTAATACCATCTGGTGACGCACCTAAAAATGGATACGTATCATGTTGAATACAACCATAATCCTGTACCTTGGTATTGTACATATGCTCATAAAACATAATTGACACATCTTCGTATTTATTTCCATGATGCATTGGAGTGGATGTATTAACCGTGTCGTATTTAGTTACATCTATTGTTTTACATTTTTCAACGATTAATTGATTTATAGCCGATTGCGACTTGAATATTTTCCATGCCGAACTGGCAGTAATTAGATTATGCCGAAATAAATACCATTCATCCGATTTCTGCGTAGGTTGTGGTTTATTTTCAATAGTCAAGAGTTTATCTTTTATTCGTTCTACATTTGGTTTTTTTCTGATGAACGAATTTGAATATGACCTAATTGGATAATAGTTGGAAAAGTAGTATTTGTTTAGCTTATTGTAGATCGATTCTAATTTCAATATCAATCTTGATTCATCGTATAAATGTTTTAATACTACAGTCATATTAGTAATAACGTAGTCCTTTAAATCATCTTCAAAATGAGGTGAACTGAACTCGAGTGGGTTTTCATTGATGTATATATCCATCATATTGCTCATGGATAATTCAATTTCGTCTGCTTCTTTACGCGAAATTATGCTTTTTATGTTAAATCGGCTACTAATATTTACAAGGTCTGATAATTGAGATATTAACATTATTATTACTATAGTTAAGTATATAATAATAACAATAACCATTTATATCAATTTCATGAGATATCGTAATTTCTCTAAGCAATAGTGCTATTTGTTAGCTCACTCGTGGCCATACCTTCGTCCGCGGTCTTAGCTGATTTTATTCGTTTAGGAGCTAATGATTTTAACGTAGATTGTCGTTTCTCACATCTTTTAAGAGTGAATTTTTTAGTGGTATTATTATAGATTAATGACGGAATCGATGTAATTTTACCAGTGACTTTATCATATAAAACCTCTTTTGATTTTAATAATCGTTTTCGATCTAAATTGGTAGAAAGTAGTTTGGTCAATTCAATCTTGTCACTATCTGGATATTTATGTTCATTACAATATGCTAGTACAAACTCATTAAATTTAAGTAGTTTAGTAGTTTTATTCAGTTTAGTCCACGGATCACTAGATATACTATTCTTTTCTACTTCCAAAAAATCATTCATATTAGATAAATTTTCAACAGTTTCTAATGGTTCATCAGTAGAATTGCTTAACAACATCGATTTATATTTTATAGTTTTAAGTTCAAAACACTCGTCCTTCATTATATTAAATAGTAAATACAGTTTATGTTATTTTAAAATAATATAAATAATATATTATATTCTTAAGTTTGATGAAGTGTATTGAAATATCTGGTAAACACAATGTAGATAAAATAAACAAAATTGAGACACCAAAACGAAAGGACACTGAGAAATGGAAGTTAGATAGCAAGTGTTATTCACATACGTCACAAGTATCGTTTATAAACCGGATGTATCTAGGCGAATCCATAGAGAATGGGGATATAATAACCAGAGAGATCAACAAAAAAATAACTGGGTATAAAAATCAAGACATACAAAAAAGTGTGCTGAATCCAGAATTACTGATATCCAATGACCAGGTGCTTGAGCTTATGGTGAATAGTAAACTAAGTTGTTTTTACTGTAAAGATGGTTGTCATGTATTGTATACGACTGTATTATATAAGAAACAATGGACATTGGATCGTATTAATAATGGTTTGGGACATAATTATAATAATGTGGTAATATGTTGCCTGGATTGTAATATTAAACGCGGCGATATGGATAGCACTAGATTTAAAAAAGGAAAGGACATTAAAATAGTAAAAAAACAATTTTAAAAATAGCGGGTAAAGTTATATGAACAAAGTCATTTACATAAAATGGTCGCCATCAATTAAGGATCAATTCTATACAAAAAGTAAACTATCAGATAAACATAAAGCAATCGGTAATTCTGTTATGGAGACTATATTACAAGAAGGTCATGATTTTATCGTTCATGAAACTAAACGAGAATTTATGTATAGTCAAATGAATAAACGTGACCCAATCGCTCAAACAAATCTAAATCCATATTCAACCATGTACAAAAATGATATCATTATGTAAGATAGTCAGATAGTCGTGTAAAATGTTAAAAGGTGTAAAAAGGGTTTAAAAAAATGGAGTTAACTATAATTATAGTATTCAATGAATAGTGTTTATAGCACTCAGAATGATCTATTATTAAATAATTTATTGGAATTTTATAATACAAATCAAAATATGGATCGGATGTTAAATATAATTAATGGTGAAACACGAATTTCTCTTAGAATTATAGACTGGTTTGCTACGAATTATGCTAAAAAATATTATACTGTATACCAAATAGAAAACACTGATAAACGTTTCAAAGTATACAATGATTATAAATTAAAGTTGAAAGCTTATTCTAAGCGAAGATTCGACCCATTTTGTAGGTGGGATAGAATTACAGTTCCATACAAGGAGACTACTTCTATCCAAACTACCATTGGTCAATTAAACTTTTTTAAGTGGGCAATTGAAAATCATGTTATTGACTATATCGAACAAAATTATGCTACCATTGAAAAGGATATGAATAACAGGAATAGCACATCAAAGGCACGTGTTACAGACAATAAGAATAAAACGCGCAAGAAGCGTGAAGAATTATCTGTGTCTGCCTCGAAAAGTATTAAAAAAGAAACGGTTGAAATTATAGTAAAATTCGACTAATACTATACAAAAATATTACAGAAAACAAAGATATAAATATTTAAATTTGTAATAATGTAAATATTTACAATGGGAAATAATCCTTCTATTCAAAAATTCAATTTTGAAGATATTCAGGATATTATAAAACAGAATGAAAGATATATATTAATAAACACAATGGTTAGCAATAACCAAGATTGTTTAATCCCAACTACAATTCATTTTAAACAAGAAGAGCACGTTTTAAATCAATTGTTAACTGGTAATACAGACAAAGTAATTGTTATTTATGGAAAAAACTCGAATGATATGACTATATATAATAAATACGACCAGTTAATTAAATTAGGGTTTAAGAATGTATATATATATCCTGGCGGAATGTTTGAATGGTTGTGCCTACAGGATATTTATGGTGAAGAATTATTCCCAACCTCGAAAAAGGAACTAGATATATTAAAGTATAAGGCTCCAGCTCATTTCTCGGTAAAAAACTATTATCTAACTGACATGTAGATAATAGATGTAGGTATTCTATGGTTATATTTCATCCAATGCCTCTTTTGCTAACCTACTTGCGTCCCCGTTAAATAAATGACTAATATGACGAAATTCAATCGAAGTGAATGTTTTCATGATTGAAGTCACCACATGATGGTATTGTTTTATATCATTCGTCAATATAGCATTTGAATTATTTATATGGCTGACAATCAAATGTGAATCGCTTTCTACGATTAAATGCGATACATCATTTTTTTGTGCTAATCTAAGCCCATCTATCAAGGCAATATATTCAGCAACAGTATTTTTGGTCTCTTTATCTGTTTTCAAATTTCTTTTACTAGAATGGATAATATCGTCATTAATATCATATATAACTGCGCCAAGACCGAGCAATCGTGTAGGGCTTCCGATACATATACCATTAAACTGTAATACATGCGGCATATTCATCATATTTAAGGAGTCGATTGAAATATCGTCGGCAATAATATTATTATCTATATTTTCGTTTTCATCTGTGTAAATCGTATCGCCCATATTCATATTTTTGTGTAACCAAGTATCAATCGTTTCAACCCATACACTTCGAGTATTTGTATTTTCAGGTAAACTTGTATCAACATTCGCATCGATCACCAATTTTGATAATTTGGTATTATTTAACCATTGCTCATGATAATTATGGCACTTTGTTAAATATTCCAGTGAAATTTGCTCACCTTCGCGTGCACGGATGTTTACACGATCCGCACAAATAGTCGGATCCACACGGACATAAACAATACCGCCAACTTTTATGTCATCCAGAAATTCCTCGAACCAATTCAAATAAATTTGAAATTCATCGTGATCAATCATATCATCGTCGTATAACATCTGCGCAAATACATTCTTGTCACTTTGAACACAGCGTTCGCTAATAATAATTTTATATTTATTCTCCCGTACTTTTTGTCTTAGTAAATGAAGTCGTGATATATATGCCATCATTTGAAATCTAAATGCATATTTTTTAGTGTTTCTGTATAAATTTGTTAAAATAGGAGTGCCTGAATGATCTTTTATATGCGCCCATTCATCAACTGGTTCAGGCACAAAGCATATTTCTGGATTATTTTCATATTTTTTTTGTAAATCAGCATACAAAGTTGATTTACCAGAACCAATATTTCCGTCAATACTTAAAATAAAAGGGGTATTCATTTATATAGATGTAAATATTTTATATGCGTGGTATATAATTCAATTTTATATTAAAATAAAATTGAATATTATATTACATTATTTATTACGTTACCGAATATTTATCCAAAATGGATTTAAATCAACAAAAGCTTACTAAAACTGAATGGAATACTATAGAAATTCCAGTGGTGCCAGATGAACTGGAAATACTAAATATGATTACTAGTGGATTTCATAACGTGAATATCATTTATAATAAAAATAACTCTATGATTAATTATATAAAATTAGAACCTACAGAAAGTATAATGGAATACCTGTTCAAAGAATATTTTGAACCGATCATATTAAAATTAATTAAAAAATATGAAATTGACTATAATATTCAAGTAAATACTACGTTAAAACGATTAAATTCAATGGAAAAATTAAAGCTAGGAAATTTGAAAAAGACAATTGACGATTGTGGTCAAAAGATTTTCGAATTCTATTTGTTACATATAACTGAATGTGTAGTTCGATATTACTATAAAGATAATATAAACAAGTTTCATAAAAATTACTATACATTATTTCATCTAAGAAAATTAAATATCACCAACCTAAATCCACAGGTATTACATTTTATAGATGTGATATTGACTGATTATTTTGAGGATATAGATATTAATATGTTATTTTCACAAAGTGTTGATTTGATTGAAAGCAATGATGATTTAACAAGATATAATGATTATTGTTTATATACACATCAAAAAGAGTTATTCGCTATTTGTAAAATTCCTACTCCGAAATTAGTATTATATATCGCTCCAACTGGTACTGGTAAGACGTTAAGTCCACTTGGTTTGTCAGAGTCCAAGCGTGTCATATTTGTGTGTGCGGCTAGACACGTTGGGTTAGCTTTGGCGAAATCGGCTATTTCAATGGGTAAAAAATTAGCATTTGCGTTTGGTTGTCATGATGTATCTGATATCAGACTACATTACTTTGCGGCCAAGGATTATGTGAAGCATAATAAAAGTGGAAAGGATATTGTATACAAAGATGGTTCTAGAAAGGTAGACAATAGTAATGGCGAAAATGTAGAAATAATGATCTGCGACATTAAATCATATTTATGCGCCATGTTTTATATGAATGCGTTTAATAAGCCAGAAAATATGATATTGTATTGGGATGAACCTACTATTACAATGGATTACGATGAACATGAATTTCATCATTACATAACTGAGAATTGGCAAAAAAATATTATCCCCAATGTTATTCTATCATCGGCGACATTACCGCATCAAGAAGATTTACAAGAGACAATTGCGGATTTTACAAGTAAATATGAGAATAGTAAAGTATACAATATTATTAGCCACGATTGTAATAAATCCATACCTATAATCAATACAAATAATTATGTAGAAATGCCGCATTTGAAGTATACTAGTTATGATACATTACAACAAAGTGCGACACATTGTCGCAAGTACAAAACGATGCTACGATATTTGGATTTGGGAGAATGTGTAAAATTTATTAGTTATATGGATAAGCACAATAAAATTACAGACGAACGATATACCATTAAAACAATGTATTATAATTTAAGCGAACTTACTATGAACAATATTAAATTACACTACTTAAATGTATTGGAGAAAATTAAACCAGAACAATGGAATGATATTTATAATGATTTTAAAAATAGCCGAACACCAAAATATGAATCGAATATTCAGATTGCTACGTCAGATGCTCATACATTAACTGATGGACCGACGATATTCTTAGCAGATGATGTAGAAAAAATATCAAAGTTTATTTTACAAAGTGTAAAAATACCTGATATCGTAATAAAGGATATGTTAACCGCAATAGAGCACAATGATAAAATCATGACTATATTAAGACAGAAGGAGAAACAATTAGAAGACAGTCTGGGAAATGAAATTGAAAAGGATAACAAAATGACAAGAGACGCACTTACACCAGAACAAAAAAAAATAAAGCATGACATAGATGAGTTGTCAAGATTAGTGAAGACAATTGCGTTGAATGATTTATTCGTTCCAAATAAATTAGAACACCTACGAAAATGGACTCAAAAGGATCATATTCACCATGAATTCTCTTGTAAAATTGAGCCGGAAGACGTTGAAAAAATAATGCTGATGGAGGTAAACAGTAGTTGGAAAATATTATTGCTGATGGGTATTGGTGTATTCACAAATAATCACAGTAATGATTACACTGAGATCATGAAACAATTAGCAATTAACCAAAAGCTATATATGATAATTGCTTCATCTGATTATATCTATGGAACAAATTATCAATTCTGCCATGGATATATTAGTAAAGACTTGGGTAATATGACACAAGAAAAAACAGTACAAGCGATGGGTCGCATTGGGAGAAATCATATTCACAAGGAATATAGCATTCGATTTAGAGACGACAACCTAATCGAAAAAATATTTATGGATGTTGAATATAAACCTGAGATTACAAATATGAATAAATTATTCAATACTCCAATGTAAGTTAGATAGTGTAACTACATACATACGAATATTTGTAGGTAAACTATTTTTTACACCGTTGGTAAATTAGAATAACACGTAGTGATAAAAAGTTATTTGATTGGCTTACCAAAGATCTAAAACATATGTGTATACTAAAAATATATTACAACATTTGTTTCATAGCCTTCCAATGTTGATATTGAGTACCTAATGGATTTAAAAATCTAGTATTAAATAAAGCAATCGTGAATATAAGTAATATAATTCCAGCCATTGTATTGAAATATAATATGATTAGACTAGAAATGAAAAGTAAAATAAACATGTATTGTGCGTATGTAATCATTGTTTCGATATGTCGTTTTGCCACCATACCTTTGTCAAAATTAGTATGCATAAATTGAATCACAACCATTCCATTTTTTCCAGATGGTTCAAAGTAATATTCATAAAATGGCATAGTACCATGTTTTTTCATAACATAGTCGACTACATATTGTGGATAAATATATAACACCGGAGCTGTTGTATAACACTTAAATGAATAAAAGGGTGTAAATAAATAATTTTCAGTTGGTATTGTATAATCCCAAAACCCCTTGTCCACAACATTATTTATATTTGTAATGATATATTTGTTTTTTGTACTTAGTATATACGCACCGCCTCGTGCCAATCTTAATCCAACCTCTATGATTTTATCATCTCTATATTGAACATTTACTGCGCCAGTAAAATTAGTCATGTTATTGCTAACCCACTCAGTAATCTTTGAAATAGGTTTACTATCTGGACTAATATATTTCCAATCGTCAATAAATTCGTTTTGAGTTTCTGAATAAATGTAGGTTAATTGGTATACGATTGTGCCATTTAATAATATATAATCAGTCATTTGTTCTTTGGCATCAACAAACTCTGACCACATCATGTCTGGGAGTTGTTTATATTTTTCTAACTCATCCCACGACTTTATTTTAAAACAATTTTTACTGCTAGCGGTTTCATGTCCCCATCTAGGTTTAATAAAGATAGGAAGCTGGATATTTTCATTATATTTTAATTCTTTTAATTCGCCACACATCATGCCTTGAGATCTTGCGACCCATAATTTATCATATACGAAATTATGTGCCGTATACTTATAGAATGCTTGATTATCAAAATCAGGAACGTTTTTTGAAATAAAATGGCTAAATGGGTCTGTATATGGATTGAAAAAACCTAACATATTACACCAAGGTATTTCATATCTTAATATTGCTTTAAAATAATCGTCTACGTCACCCATAGATATATATTACAAATATTTAAATTGTCAGCGTGTAAAATGCGTAAGACATAGCGAATCGTGAAAATTCACAACAATGTATCTCATGGCGTCGCACTCATCATTCTTAGTAATTCACTTACAGTTAGTTGTAATTGATTGATTTCAAGTTTTACATTACGAATATCATTCATAATAGTATTGTGCGCGTCAGTATCACTTGATGTTGTGTTTGATTGAGAACGATTTACAAACATTGGTGTATTACCCTGTGGTTGACGAATCAATTTATGTCGTATAATAGACGTGTATGCGGTATCCATGGTTTTATTGAATATAATAAGAAATTTTTATATTTTTTATTATATGTTTTAAGATATGTTTTTGGGGATTTTTTTTATTTTATTTTTATTTTGTTTTTGTGGGCGAACCCTTTTATTAAAAAACTGTGTAGGTCACACTATTTTATTAATTGCTATACGCCAAGCCACCCATACCGGACATCACACGGAGAACATTGTAGTTAGTAGCATAGACACGGACCTTGGCAGTCTTGGTACCCTCAACGGTTGCGTTGGAGAGGACAAGTTGTAAGGTTGCGTTATCAATGCGGGAGAAGTTGCAGGATCCAGATGGTTGGTGCTCCTCAGGGCGAAGTGCGAAGGAGTACACGTTGATACCAGTGTCTGGGTTGCGAGTGTGGTGTTGGTAGGGTTGAACAAGGTCGAAGTATGTTCCCTCACGCTCAGAGAAGCGGTCTTGGCCGTTGAGTTGTAACTTGGCAGTGACAACTGGGTTCTCACCCCAGCAGTGCATGTCAAGAGCAGTCTCAGCAAGGACGAAGGTACCGGCATCAGAGACACCAGAGTTTTGTAAAGTACCACCAAGGCGGGGTGCATCGTATTGCTGAGTTACGCTTCCATTCCACCATCCAGAGGCAGCAGCAAGATCAACGGCACCAGCATCATTGAAGAGGCCAGAAGCATTGATGTAAGAACCAGTGGTGGCAGAAACAGAGAGATCACCACCGAATGAGTGGATGGCATTAGGAAGAGCATCAATAGCATCAGTGTAGTTGAAGGGTTGGGCACCAAGAGTACGGTAGAGGGGTTGGCCACACTCCAAAGAAGAGCAGTAGTCAACATTCTGGTCAGGTTGAACAACCCAAACAAGCTCCTTAACGGGGTGGTTGAAGTTGAGCTTGATCTTGTTGCTGGAAGAACCGACAGACTCGTCACCAGTGAATTGGAGTTGCTCAATGAGGTATTCATGGGGGTTCTGTGCCATTCTGCGGCGCTCATCGGTATCCAAGAAGACATAGTCAACATAGAGGGAGGCAGCCACAAGGGATTGGTTGTAGGCAGTTGTTACCTTGGCAGATCCAGTGCAGTTAGCAGTGTTAAGGGTCTTGACTGCCCACAAGCACTCATCAATAGGACGAATGTCAAGGTTGATCTTGACCTCGTGGTATTGAAGGGCGATTAAGGGAAGAGCAAGGCCGGGGTTACGGCAGTACCAGAATTGCAAAGGAACATAAAGAGTTGTCTCAGGAAGAGCATTGCGGGGGGCACATACTTGGCGAGGAGCGTTGGACTCGCATGGGCCATCAACATCATTGAAAGAGGGATCAGTAATGTATGTGAGTTGGGTGGTGTTACCAACCATCTTGTAGTATCCGCGTTGTTGCTCAGAGGTGAGGGTAAGTTGGTTCCAGATGTGCATCCAATCACCATATTGGCGATCGATTCTTTGGCCACCAATCTCAACCTCAACTTGAGAGATGAGTTGCTCACCGGGGAAATCCAACCAACGGGCATACACACCTTGGTCACTAGATCCCTTCATGTATTGGTTAATCTCAGGGAGAGTAACTTGAAGGTAAGTGCGGTATGCAAGATCACCATTTCTGCTGATTGTGCATGTCACACGACGGCCGAAATCGGCCTGTCCATTGAATGTTTGCTCAATAGACTCCATTGCGAAATTTGTGTGGCGTCTGTAAGAGACTTTCCAGAAAGTAATTTGTGGGTTACCCGTAAGATAGACATCTTGGGCTCCGTAGGCTACTAGTTGCATTAATCCACCTCCCATGGTTATATTATTGCTAAATATTTTTTTTTTGCGAAAAAAATACCGAGGCTTACATAAAATTATTTAATTAAATTGAAATTAAAATGGTCCTTCATGAATGTATTGATGTAATTATCAGAGAAATATTCCTTTTTGCCTTCATGATTTTTTAAACAAATATATTTATTCTTATTTTTTTTAATTGACCATCCATTATTCAATACATTAAACAAAAAACATAATATATATTTTAAAGTTTTATTCTCTTCTTGGTCTAAATCAAATGATTTTATTTTTATACTATCCGATAGTAACATTTTACAGTCGTCTCTTTTTAAGATATAGGTATGATGCTTTTTATAAATTTCCCATTCTTTGTCTAAATATTTATGGAGACAGTACATTGTAGCTAATATAGTTGGACTTATACGGGTTATATCAAAATTGTCCACGACAATATTCATTTTTTCTGTAAAGAGAGAAAACATTAACTGATTATTAACTCGAAATATTTTATAACAAAATATATATTAAATATAACGTTTTTAATTAGTATATTAATGCCTGCTTTTAAGCATAAAACAAATAAAAAAATTATACTAGATGAAAAAAGTATAATTACATTAGACACAAAACATAAAGAATTTGAAAAGGAGTTTGAACAAAATAATAATGTCCTTCTACCTGAATTACGGGCAAAAAAGAAATACTTAACTAAATTGTTAGAAACAACCAATCTCACAGTTGAACAACGATTAGATATAAATGACAACATTTTAAACACTCTCACACAAATAAAGGCTTTGAAACAGAAAGAAAAGGACTACTACTTAAACAACAGTAAGTATATTTTCGATTATTTTGAAAATAAAAAGGATGTCGCTTCTAACAATAATAAAACAAAACTACTAAATTCATTTTTTAAAATTGAATCAAGTGATAATCCAAACAATTCGAATGACAATAAAGAAAACATATTAAAGTATTTGTCTAATTTGGACGATTCATTTATTGATATAAATAAATACATTATTAATAATGAAATATGTCAGTCTTGTAAGAAAGGTGAGTTAATCCCGATTGATCATGAAGGGATTATGGTTTGTAATCATTGTCATAATTATATTCAATACTTAGTCGATAACGAAAAACCGTCTTATAAGGAACCGCCAAAAGAAGCTTGCTTTTATGCGTACAAGAGAATTAATCACTTCCGAGAAATATTAGCACAATTTCAAGCAAAAGAAACTACTCAAATTCCAGATGACATATTAGAAAATATAAAAAATCAAATACGTAAAGAAAGAATTGAGTTAAGTCAATTAAATAACAAAAAGGCAAAGGAGATTTTAAAAAAATTAGGGTATAATAAGTACTACGAACACATTCCATTTATTAAAGACAAACTAGGTATCAAACCGCCTGTAATGGCACCTGAACTAGAAGAATCGTTATGTAATTTGTTTATGGAAATTCAAGGACCGTATGCGAAATTTTGCCCGGGCGACCGAGTCAATTTTTTAAATTACTATTACACAGTGTATAAATTGTGCGAGTTATTAGACCAACGTCAGTTCTTACCTTATTTCCCAATGCTAAAAGATCGCGAAAAAAGAATTGAACAAGACGAAATATGGAAAAAGATATGTGACGAATTGAATTGGGAATTCATCCCTACTATTTAGTCACTTATGTACTTCTATTTTTACTCTGTATCGTATACTATGGAATTATCATTATCATATACACAAGTCAAATATTGAGAAATCATATAATGTTGTGTATTTTCATATAAACGACAATGATCACACCCGTCATATTTTAGAATGTATCTTCGTGGTAACTGATCACAATAACATGTTGGTTCTATGTAAGTATAGTATACAAATGTGTCGTATAAATTTTGTTCGTATTTCAGATACCATATATAATTACTTACGGCTTCATGTGCTAGGTCGTTACGTATATATTTTTGTATAATATTCAGTATATCTGTCGGTAATTTTGACGCAAATAATGTTATGGGTGTATTCATGAGAATATTTAAATTGACGTTATATTTAGGTTATAATATTTATAATTTACAATGATATAATCAATTTTATTAACTATTACTGTCTACGTCGTACATACATTTCTTATATAACATAATGATATTACATAAGAAATAACACTTAACACTTTATATTATGGTTTTAAATATAGGTCGGTTATAGGTAAGGTGTTACTATAACATTACTTTACACCTTTGGAAATTATGCGAAACCACCAGGGAATCTCACTAAGTTCGCACCAATACCGAATCCAGCACCAGATCGTGCGCTTACCGCTAAGCTAGGAACATAAGTATCAAGAATACTAAATGTTGCTGCGGCAGTTAATGCAATAAGGGATACCTCATCTAAATTAAGAGCCTTTTTGGGAATAGCATATGCCGCGATAGCAACCATTAAACCCTCCACAAGGTATTTAATCGCTCTCTTCACAAGTTCACCTAAATCTAACATACCAGTCATTATTATATAAAAGATCTAGAAAAAATAATTCGTTTGACCATTTTTAATTATATATTGTTTTTCGTAAAAACACTTAAATATTAATAATATAATTAACTATAATGAGTTTTTCTAAACCTATAGGTGTCGAGTTAAAATTAAATCCGGATGGAACTGAAAATCCTAAATATATTGATTTGTTGGATGAAGACAAGCCAATCGCAGGACAAAAGTTTGCTTGTCTATCATTTGTATCACCTGAACAAATTTTAAAACAAAAGGACATGTTTTTATTCGAGGAGTTTGTGAAGACATGGGATTTTAGTAAGTCGATGGAAAAATTCACACAATTTTTAAACTTTGTTTCATACAAGTACCATGTTGATTTTGAACAAGTAATGAAAGATTATCAAGATTTTGTTAAAGATGAAAAGGATAAGTTAACTGCTTCTAGCACAGAAGACGACTATAAAAATTTTATTGATAAGCACGAAGATCGTCTCGAGAAGGAATTTAGCGAAAAGTATCAATTCCAAACATCGGTTCGCGGTATTAAAGTTCGTGGAGTATTCCCCACTCAACAAGAAGCGGAATTGAGATGTAAAATGCTAAGACAAGTCGACCCTAACCATGATGTGTATGTTGGACCAGTGGGTATTTGGGTACCATTCCATCCCGAAGCATATAAAACGGGACGTGTAGAGTACATGGAAGAAACACTAAACGAATTGATGAGTGAGAAGAAGAAGAGTGAAGAAAAGGCCAAGGACGAGTTTGATGCTCGTGTAAAGGAGGCAAAATTAAAGGCTATGGAAGACAATAAGAAGAAGGCAGAAATGTCTGGCAATAAACTCACACAAACCATTAATAAGGATGGAACGTTGATTTCTGTCGCGAATATGAATACACAAGAAAGCGCCATTGGAAATAGTGCCTCTTTGGAAGATATTCGAAACGAGTTGTTTATGGGTGAAAATATTGTTACTAGTTCTAATTCCGATCACGGTTTATCAAATCTAACTTATTGAATGAATGGTGTAGGATGTTGACATAATATTGTCTGAGATAGTACACTATCTTGGTAATCAAATGTAATTATGAGATTTTATCTGATAATTACATATAATGAATAATAACTACGAATAAAATAATGATTCATATACACCCAGTCTTAGATTAGTTTGTACCTGACTTTAATGTTAGTATTGAACCTAATATTGACGTATAATCACTTGATGATAACGAGTTTGTATACGTACTATTATAATTTATTTCGTATATACTTGAATCGCTATAGTTATCTATAGTTAATAATATAAATCGTAATGTTGGTGCGATTGGGTTTGCGGACAAATATGTTTGATAATCAACTACGTTATTAAAGACATGTAACATATTCGCTGGAATAATCTGTGCCCAATTTATCGAGGGAACACGATTTGTATTCATATAGTTATAAGATATATCTACGTTACTGTCAGGTATATAGCCATTCATAGTATAACCTGCTACGACTGCCGAATAATAAGTATCTATAAATATATTTATTGTCATCGGAATATTCTCTCCTGCTTGTTGTTTCGATATCAAATAAAGTATCATATTAGATGAAAATATAGCTCCACCATCGCCTTCAAAGACCCATATTGGTTTTTGTTGCGCCAAATACATACCGTATCCATTTGCGACTCCAACACCGATTGATGCCCACATAACTGGGGAATCCCATTTATTAAATGGGACGATATCAAAATACTTACCGATCGCATACCAATGATTTCCAACACCAGTTGTGACTGATACATTCTCAATGACATTCGAGCATAAATCATATACTTGAGACGCAGCATAGCAATAGGCCTCCAATTTGCTTATTCTAGCCAATGGAACATATAACATGCTATTCGCGGTAATCAGTTGATTTCGCCATGTATCCGTTGTTTGTAATACTAGACCATCTAATATATTTTCTATATTAGAAACGACAAATGAATCCGTACTACTGCTATCAATTGTATCCGAAGTAATAGACAACGAAGCTATATATGTTGTATTATTAAAAAATCCGCTTGAAAATTTATCTTTATAAAAGGTGGACGCATTTGTCATACCACCAGCTAAATTACCGATTACTAGTATATGTGTAGCGTGGTATTCCGCGTAATTTGCGGAATGATTACCTAATGTACCAATTCGCCCGCAATTAATACCTCCACTCATTAAACATCGCCCCTTCCATGTGGTTACATAGGGTAAATTATTTCTAGTTATAAAATCATTTACAATATTTTCGTTAATATAATTTCCTTTACCAACAACTACTAATAATTTACTATTACCAGGTATTTTACTTTTCAATGTATTTTGAATTTGAGTTATTTTAGAGGGCGTGTCTACGATCATACTTGTATATGGTAAGAAATAAGATGGAACGGCTAAATCTATCGATAATTCGATTGATAATATTACTCCTGTATTTAAATGTTTTGCGATTTGATAAGCAATGTTCAAATATTTAACTATTATGGTTGGATCATCCACACGAATTATATAGTTAGTTATTCCAGACAATCCATTTAGTGAATCACTTGATTGAAAGTCATCTACCATGGCATTTTTGTTATGTCCGGTGATTAATAATAATGGATTACATTCTTGGACAGCATTTTTCACGGCAGACAGTGCAGTAAATAATCCGGGTCCACCAGTAACAAATAGTACTCCTACATTGTTTGTGTATTGACCATAGGTTTGCGCAAGAAACCCATTTGTTAATTCATTTCCTACATTATGCCACCTGATTGTTTCCGGAATTTTGTATAACATTTTAGTTATAAACCCACCCGGAAGACCAAATATAGTTGTAATACCTTGTTCCACTAAATATTTCCATATTAGTTCAGATACAGTATAGTTATCTGTATTCGTTATAGTCACTATTTTTGTGGGTACATAATCACTAGCAAAACGAAATATAATATCCATCCCATCACTACTTTTGCTATACATACTATAATATACTATAGGATATTATTATCATATAGTAATGGATGACGTTACCATTTACTCTTTTTTACATTTATTTTGGGTCCAGCCCCTTTCTTTTGAACATTGTTAGGATCATATATTTCTTCTTCATCACCGCTATCTAGATCTTTTGACAACTCCCAAAACTCTTTAGATCCTAATCTAAAATTACTGTGATTTTGAGCTTTATACCAAAAAATCTGGTCTTGTAATCTATTTGTCTTCGCATTGTTATTTATAACCAAACACTCAAAATTTTCAGTACATTGATCCATGACCTGACAGAATGATTCAAATGTTGGAAACATACCGGCGTAGTTTTCCCAAATACGTTTGCGATTTGCTATATATGGTTCCCTTAATATAAATACGTAGTCGATATTTGTTCTTAAATTTGGAGGGATACCCAATGGATATTGCATTGTAATAATCAACATTATTTTCCAATGCCTACCATTCATAAATAGTAACCGCATCATCTTGTCTTTTGTCCATTTATTATCATATAAACAATCATCCAATATTACAAACGCTCTCGGATCTATATTCGTTCGCTTATATGTTTCCATTTCTTTTAATATTTGTTTCAGCACAGTTTTTTGCCGCTTTAATATATTTTCAACAATTGCTGTATTATATTCGTCATGTATAAATAATTTTGGAACATGTTCTGAAAAAAATCCATTACCTGCTTCCGTTCCTGAAATAACAGTTCCTATTGGAATATCTTGATGATGAAACAATAAGTCCCTGACTAAAAAACTTTTACCAGTGTCTCTTCTTCCAATTAATACTACTACTGGTCCTTTATTTTCATCAGGTCGAAAGCTAATGTTTTTCATATCGAATTTTTTTAAATCTAATGTCATCTATAATATGTAAACATATAAAAAATGTCAATGTATTACGAGAATAAGTTAAAAAGACATATTATTTTTACTATACGGATAATAAAGAATGAACTTTTCATTGTATTATCGCAAAATTAAAAATGAGGAACTATTTAAGAGTTTAGAAAAATCTAGTTTTCAGCTTACAAATTTACAAAATTATGTTCCATTATATGAAAATTTTTTTTCTTTAAATGCCACCAACTATAATAGCATAAACTTGAATCAAAAATATTATTTTACAAGTATTAAAGAAGAAGTCGATCGAAACTCAGTGATTGCTGTACTATCAGATAATTCAGATAATACAATCGAGAAACCTTTATTTTGTAAATTTTCACCATTATTAGACCCACTAAAAGTATTAGCTGGTAAATATGATGTACCTAAAAGCGATTTAATACAATTACCTAAATTTAATGACAATACATGTTTTCCTAAAATATTGGATAAAAATAACAGTGCTTATATTGATTCATTTTTTACATATCTATCGAGTCAATTATTACACAATTACAACTACATACATGCCATAGATTATTATGGGTCTTACTTGGCAACTCAACGTAAATTTAGTTATAATATCGTAGACGATATCGATTATTTAAACGAAACTGATTATTTTCATGAAAATAAAGAGGTTGTATACACAATTGATAATTCTGAACATTCAAACATTTTTAATATGGATTCTAGATCTAATAAACAAAAAATTATGATTGCTGAAAAAATAGACCTATTAGATATAGATCGTATTGAAGACACATTGTCAATTGAAATACCAGTTAAGAATGATCTAGAATATGCGGATACACCGATAGATATTAGCAATGTATGTATATATAGTCATAGTATAAAGTCTACTCAATTTAGTGATTCAATATCGTCATGTAGTTCAAAATCGTCAAATACGACGGACGGTGATGAGACGGTGGCTATGAATGATGAATCTAATAATGATGAATCTAATAATGATGAAACAGATAACGATAATCATGAATTAGATGACAATACGGTAGATAGTCCAACAGATGATGACAGCAACGACAATAGTTCGTTTGATGACGATACTGAAGATAACATTATCTGCTCCATATTTGATTTTCCAGTTCAGGTGATTACAATGGAAAAATGCGAGAATACTCTTGATTATTTGTTAGAAAACGAATTGTTGGATACATCTGGCTGGGTTTCATGTTTATTTCAAATAATTATGACATTATCTGTTTACCAAAAAGCGTTTTCTTTTACACATAACGATCTTCATACAAATAATATTATGTACAATACCACAAAAAAACAATTCATACATTATTGTTTTAATGGTGTGTATTATAAAGTACCTACTTATGGAAAAATATATAAAATCATTGATTTCGGTCGCGCCATATACAAATTCAATGGGAAATTATTATGTAGCGATAGTTTTCATCCATCTGGGGATGCTGGATCACAGTATAACTGCGAACCATATTTCAATGAAAATAAGCCTAGATTGGAACCAAATTTTAGTTTTGATTTATCACGACTAGCATGTTGTTTATTTGACTATTTTGTGGTTGATATCAATGACACGAATGAAATTATTAAACAAAATAAATTAGCTAATCTAATTTATACATGGCTTGTGGACGACAAAGGCAGAAACATATTGTATAAGACATCCGGTGAGGAGAGATATCCAGAATTTAAATTGTATAAAATGATTGCTCGTACGATTCATGGCGCAGTTCCGTCCAAACAACTGAATAATGTAGTCTTCAAAGATTACATTGTCGACAAAAAGAAAATTAATAAAAATCACACAATTATTAACTGTGATAATATACCTAATTTTTGTTAGTAACTACTATATGATTTTATTACGTATTTGATAAAATCATAAAATATCGATAGGCTAGTATTGCTTAAAAGGATGGATTATCTACAAATGCCATGGTCGCCTTACTGCCACCCTTTAAATTATTCGTGTCAAATTGTGAATACATATAAATGCCACTTATTGATGCACAATACACTAATATTGTCTCCTTCAGAATGATCTTCAATGGCTTTTTGTCTTCTTCTAGTGAAAACTTCATTTCTAAAAATTTAAAAATAAAATACATGGATGAAATAGCTAAAGCATACATAAAGACGTCCGTCATTTACATTACCTTAAAATAAAGTTAATGTAAATTTTACGAATTACTGTAATATATCAAATGTTGTGTGGCTATGTAAGGATTTCGATTTCTTCCAGTCCAATCGGTGATTTATTTAATACTTTTGGACGCTCTAAATAATCTACATCCATGTCAGTTAATTTTATTTTTTCACCGATCACTAGCCTATCACTATCATCATCGTCTGACATTTCGTCTAATTTACGTATTTCGTGGTCGTGCGTGTGTATACGGTTCAATGTATCCTCTATGGTAGAGTCGTTATGTTCACTCATTTGAGTATCTATATTAAACGATTGCTCCAGCTGGTTAAATTGTACAGTATCTGTTTTGTCGGTAGACGATGTATGATGCGTATGGTCATGGCTAGAAGATGTATTTGTTGTTTCCATTGCCGCCTTTTTGTCTGTTGGTTGCTCGACAGTTTCTTCTATAATAGGTTCGGATGAAATGATTTCTTCTTTTTCTTCAATTTGAACATCTTCTTCTATTGTCTCATCTAAATAGACTTTCAATATATTTTCTATATGAATATTCTCTCGAATTGTATTTAAAATTTGTTCTCTTACAATTAATTCTAGTTCACGGTTATGTTTTTGTATTTGGAGAGGTGTAATGTTTTTCTCAAACAGATATATGTTTGTATACACCTTTCTAGCGCTATTTATATATACTTTATGAATGAAATCATGTAATGATGGTATAGAAATGTCTACCTTTTTCTGTTTATTTCCAACACGCATACACGTCAAACTTTTTAATTGAATAATATGAACACAACTAATTAAATCATTTAGATATCCACAGTTGCTCCGTTCGACAATTCGTTTTGTTTCCTCTTCTAATATGGTTTGATTCCATTTAGGTATTCGTGCTAAAAAATTCTGAAACGTCATGAGATATTTATCAAGTTCATCGTTTTCCACACACAACTTCCACGACTCGTCAAATATAGACTTCAAACCTTCTAGAATTAATGGTGTTAAAATGTTAATTAATCTTGCACACCATTCGTTTCTAGACTCTTGTAAACTAGATACTGAATAATCGTCCATTTACATAAATGATATATTTTCTAAATTGTATTCTGAACGGATTAATAGAAAATGTAAAATACAACCCATTAGTAATTTTTCATCTCGAAACTCTCTTTTTATCTTCTGAATAAACACTACGTATTCGTATTTTTTTATTTCATCGATACTTAAATCTTTAATATATTCTGTAATATCAAGACTACTAAATCCTTTTTCGTATAAGATCTCGATTATATCTGGTAACATTTTGTGTTTTATTTTTTCTATTTCGGACTTGAACTTTTCCTTTCGTTGTTTATTTGTCTTTATCATCGTAGGAAAGCTTTGTTCTAAATTATATTTATGTAGGTTAACCGTAATATCATTTACAGTGGGCTCTGGAACATATATTTCGCAAAATCTAGACAATATAGGTCGTAATATTTTATATTTATCATCCACTACAATAAAAAATCGGGTAGTGTGATTAAAAAGTTCAATACAACGTCTTAATGCCGATTGTGCGTCTATAGTTAACTTGTCCGCATTCAACAGTACAATACTTTTGAATACATTTCCATCTTGGATGTCGATATTTGTCTTGGCAAAAAATTTTAAATCTTCTCTAATAAATTTAATTCCTTTGCCATGCGCACAATTTACGGTCATAATATAATTTTGTATAAACTTCTTGTTATCACCATAGACGCTCTTTAGAAAGTCAAACAAAATTGTTTTTTTTCCACTACCTGCTACACCGTGAAATAGAAGATTTGGGATCTTCTTTTGTATAATATAATTATTTAACTTTGATACAATGGTTTCATGAACATGAAGCATTACTATGTATATACTAGTTTTGATTTTAACTAATTTATCGTTAATATATTATCTCATATATAGATTGTTGTGAATATAGGTTAGGTCTATATTGTAAGTATAATTAGTACAATTCTTTTGCACATATTATTATATGAATTATTTGATTTATCAACTATTTAGTGGCGTCGGATTCTGTAATCAATTATTTTCATTGGAAACTGCTATTTATTTAGCGAATATTAGTGACCGCAAATTAATATTATTAATCAAAAATCCACTATGCCATTGTGGACGTGCATCATGGGAATACGGAACATTCATGGATTTTTTTAGCAAACAATACATGAAATACTTACCAAATGGTATCGAGGTTGTATATGGTAATCCTTCTTCGGATTATTATGATATTATAAATAATACTGAAACAACAATTACGATGACATATGGTACTAGTTTCTCGCAGATCGGATTTATTGATAAAGATATATTTATGATATATAATGCGGATATGTCTAATTCAAAAATAAAACAATTCTTGAATGGCAGAAAACCGGTTATATTTGATCTCTCAACCTGGACACATGAATATATTTACATTACCGAGTCGAATGCATCCAGGTGTTTTTCTAACTTTTTAACAACAACTACAAATTATCAACTCATGTCGAATATATGCGAATCTTTAACGTATTTACATGAATCGTTTTATTTCGCATTAAAAGAATTGAACTATCCAACCAACTATATAAGTATTCATTTAAGATTTGGAGATTCCAGATGGTCAAAAGACGAGGTAGATTCCAGGTGTATAAACGATACCACCCATTTATTTAATACAATCGAAAAATATAATACATGTAACAATCAAATTGTTATAATGGCAGATAGAACAGACACCTTATTCTTAGAAAGTATACAAAATAAATTTGGCGGTAATATTACCAATACAGAGGATATGATACGAAATATAGACTTACAAACGTATTTTTCAAATATACGGAATCTTAATGTAGTCATGTTCTTATTACAAAAATACATTTGTGAAAAGAGTAATGTATTTATAGGTTACGAAGGCAGTACTGTATCCAATCATATTCATTATATGAATTATATCAATAATAAACCGTGCGTACATTATGTAAATAGAGATATTATGTATAATATATTTGAATATTCATGGTATACAAATGGTATACCTGGTGGTGGAATTGGTTGGAAACTATTTTTCTCAGACAATATTTATAAAAATAAATTGAAAATCATTACCTTGACAAACGACGGTTATAAAGAGCTTACTGATAATTTGTTAATATCATTGAAAAAACTTGGAATAGAGAAAGCATTAAAAATATATTGTATCGGGGATGAATCGTATAACTATTTTAAAAAGAAATATGTATTTAATGAAATCGAGCAGGTAGATAATATCAATGGTGATTATTTAAAAACATGGGTAGAATACAAAGCAGCCCAGCATAGTGATATTGAAGGAAAAAAACAGTGGGCAACTATCACTTCTTATAAAATATATGCTATTAACAAAGAATTGGTAATGGGAAATGATGTTATATTTATAGATGGGGACATTGTATTTGAAAAAGACCCATTCAAGTATATGTTAGATTGTTTAGAAACCGATACAGAATTATTAATTCAAAATGACCAGCAAGACGGTATGACGCCTGCCATGTGTACTGGATTTTTCTGGATGAAATCGAATGAAAATACTATACGTATTACGAATTTTGATACAATCACAAGAAATATTGATAGCTTTCAAAACGATCAACAATATCTTAGACGGTTTGCTAGTCAGATGAATCACAAATATTTAGATCTTGGTTTATTTCCAAATGGGAAATATTATAGAGATCATGTTAATGAAATCGAACCTTATATTATTCATTTTAATTACGACGTATCAGAATTTAAAATAAGACGAATGAAACAATTCAAAAAATGGTATATGGACGACGAGGTTAATAATATCGTTGAAATTCCCAAGTTAGTTACGTCTGTACATACTGTTGTAAAACAAAACAATGTCACTACAAAGTCTATATGTAAAATCAATGACTGTAATTCAATATGTGAATTTCTCAAAATGCGCAATATAAAAATTAGACAAGGATATATAACACAAGTTGATGAACATGCTAATAAATTGCTTACACATTTAAATAGTGTATGTGATGTTAATAATATTAAAAATGTTATTGAAATTGGGTTTTTAGCAGGACATTCCGCTGAATTATTCTTAAAATTAAATAACCATGTAAATGTTACAAGTATAGATGATGGGGCTTTACAGAGTGTTAGCGCTGGAAAAGAATATATTGATTTAAATTATCCAAATCGTCATACGTTGATTAAAGGTAATAGTAATATTATTTTAACTAATGATAAATTTAATGTTTCACAATTGAAATATGATATTATTTTGATTGATGGTAGTTTTAAATATGATATAGTAAAGCAAGACATTATTCTATCAAAAAAATTAGCACATTCTAATACTATTCTTATTATTAATAATGTATTGAAAAATAAATTTTGGATGAAATATTGGACAGAAGAGGTCTCTAATGCTACTGCTGATTTAGTATCATCTGGATTTATTACCAATTTACATAATATTGACATTGATACTGGTAGGGGATCTGTAACATGTAAATATAATAATGAAACTACAGCTGAACTAAATACAGTAATTAAAAGAGATAATCGTATTGTCATTAAGTGTGTTCGAACTGCTGGATTTTTTAGTAATTTATTAGGTATAATATATAACGCATATATACATATTATAAATGGGGTTGTACCCTATATACTATGGCAGAATCCCAAATATATGGGTTTCGATGATGATAATATATTTAATTATTTTTTTGAACAAGATAACATTGTTATTGACAATATTCATGATAAAATAGTTATTGAAAATGGATATAAATTATCACATATTTTAGAAATGGCAAAGGAGAATAATATTTCATTCAGACAACAAATGTCTAATATGTATAATATTGTATGTAAAGTAAAACCTGAATACCAAGCAAAAATAGAAAATTATGTAATTAAATTTAACTTAAATAATAAAGATGGACTTCATATAAGACAAACTGATAGATTTATAGGAGGTAAAGGATTAATATATGCTGGGCCAAATATGTATACTATAGAATCGTATATTAATTCTAAGTATATACGCAATTTTTATTTGGCAACTGATTGCGATGATACGTTTTCTTATTTTAAAAATAAATTTGAATGTTACTCGTATGCTTTAATTAGATCGCATGGTGTTATTGGTATACATCATAGCAATAAAATTTCTCCAAATAATAAACTAATCGCTGAAGAAGCGTTTATGGAAGGTATGTTACTTTCAAAATGTAAAAATCTATACCGTGTGACTAGTAATCTAACTATTTTTTCTCTTATTGTTAATCCAACAATGATGTATGAAGACCTAACGATTGTATTTAAAAATGAGATTATATCGGAACATAAACTAAATGATGATTTATATATAGAATCATTCTTATCCAAATAAACGAAATTATATTATTATAATAATATTATAATAATATAATAATAATATTATAATAATATAATATGAAATATTATTATATTAATTTAGACAGTGCGATTGAAAGACGTGTTCAAATTGAAAAGCAATTTACAGATAATAATGTAGAGTTTCAACGTGTACAAGCTATATTATATGATGAAAATAGTAAAAATATAAAGTTTGCCAAAGAAATTGCATGTCACAAGTCTCATATTAAAGCAATATATGAATTTGTTAATAATAGTAATGACGAATATGCGGTTATATGTGAAGATGATTTGACATTTGAATATAAAAAATATTGGAAACATAATAGTATAGAAGAAGTTATTAATATTTCGCCAAATGATATGGGTATTATTCAATTATGTATAATTTATGCACGGATAAATAAGCCAGAAGTGGCTTGGAAGTCACAACCAGATTTTATTAAATGGGGCACTATACGTGGCATGGGGTCATGCTTAAGTTATATTATAACACGTAAATGTGCTATAGAACTATTAAAATACTATTGTAAGGGTGGATCAAATATAAACGATATAATAATATCAACTATTGCCGATTGTAATCATGGCGGTGTTTATATGAATGTTAATAATTTTACACAGTTTACATCATATACATATAAATATCCAATGTTTACGTATAGGGATAATAATGATACACAACTTGGAAACTGTTTAAATAATCAGGAATCATCTAAGAGACAGGTTCGTTATTTTCTAGAACATTCCACGTAAATCTGATTGATCCATCATTTTCTGATATAGCGTATATATAATTATTTCGTAAAATGTATATCATTATTTATATTTGTGTAATATAAATAATGATATACATTTTTTATGAAGGAAGAGATGGGAACAGAGTATTTCAATATATTTTTGCTAGATATATTTCGTATTTAACTGGTCAAATAATTAATGACGAAATCAAATATTATATATATACAAATAATAATGTTATTCAATTTATAGGCAAGGAAAATATTAATTCTACAAAATCAACTGTTGCCAATATTAACATTGTTAACAGTAATGACGAGAATGTATTTTTAATTACCGATAATAATGCTGAATATACAATTCAAGAATTAATTCAAAATAAAAATTTATTAGATGGAAAAAACATAATTTTAGGGAAACGAACCGGATACTATCAACATAGTATATTATATAAACATCATACTAATTTTATTTCATCCATTATAAATTATCCCCAACCATCTAGTAATATTTACGATGATAAAACTGTTGTTATACATATACGTCTAGACGATTTTCATAGAAATGGCATTGATTCTGAAATATTATCTTTCAATTACTATGATAATATAATCAAAACATTTCAATACACCGATATTCATATCGTTTATAACAATCCAGAAAATAGTTCATACAAAAAACGCATGTTTCAAAAATTGGGTACGACATATTATGAGGAGGAATCCAAATATTTAAAATATTTTGTTTCAAAATATAATGCCAAAATGGTGGCTTCGGATATTTCATCAGATTTTAAATATTTCCAAATGTTTAAACATATAATATTATCAGCAAGTTCTTTTGGATTCTGGGCAACTATGAATATTCCACATAAATGTGTAGTTCATATCCCAACACACAAACAATGTAATGCGACTTGTAATACGAGTGATATGTTGAAATGGTGTGGGCATAATGTAATTGAATATCCAGACGTAAAATTTGTTAATTTTAATGAAAAATAAATTTATTTGTTATGGTACAATATAATAACAACAATTCTATATTGTTATTATATTTTGCTATCATTACATATTTACGCATTTTATTTTTACACCACTTTAATTTTTAATGGGATTTGTCTCATTTTTCTTTTTAGACGGTGTAAAAAATTTAAATAAAAACATATAATATAATATGAATTATATTAAACCAATTTGTATTGATAAATTTAATATATATGATATTTTTTATAACGATAATAATGAACTTATTATTATTACACCATATATACCAAATTCATATACTATTAAATATATTACAAATGAAAATGATATATTAACATTTTATTTATATAAATGTCCTCATAATCATACTTTTGTTTATAGTTTAAATATTAATTATTTTGAAAAAATAAAATTAATGATTAATGATTGTATTATAGAAACAAATGTTAATAAATACCCCAATTTCAAAGATGAAATTATATTATCAACTATTGTTAAAAACGAAGATGATTTTATGATACCATGGATTGATTATCATCTAAGATTAGGTGTATCACGATTTATTATTTATGATAATAGCATTAATTATACATTATCTAATATATTAGACGATTATATTAAGAAAAATATAGTTTTACTAATAAAATGGGAATATCCATATATTAATAAGATAAGTGGCATCAGTGGTCAAACAACACAACAAAATCATACAATTTATGCTTTTAGAAATAGTAAATATATTGGTCTTTTTGATATAGATGAATATGTAAATATACAAGGTATATCAAATATACAATACTTTTTTGAAATGTTAATTATAAAAGAAAATATAGATGTAGATAAAATAAGCAGTTTTAGATTTTTAAATAAATTTTTTTATAATCCAAATAATTTACCTGTAAATAATAAAAATTTCTTGAAAATTTTTAATTGTGACAATATAACAAAATCAGGACGTGAAAAAAATTTTGTTTTACCAAAAAATGTAATTACATTTTCTGTACATATGGTAACTTTAGGAAAACCAATGTACACTATACATGAAAAATACGCATATTTTAATCATTATTACTATTTAAATAAAAATACTAGAGGTAGAAATAAAACAATGTTAATTGATGATACTATATTATCACATTTACGTGATTAAAATAATTATATACTATAACTTATAAAGTTAACACATAAATTGAGGTTGTAAATAGAAGAATTTTATGAAGCAGTTAAATTTTTTTGAAGAATTGAAAGAAAATATACAAAATGTATTAAATTATATATCAACTGAAAAATATGAAAATACATTCAATTGTGCTTATGAAAGACCAAAGAAATATGTAGCAAATAATAAAACACTAAAAATACAGAAACTATAAATAATTATTTATAATTAGTGTTATAAATAATCGGCGTTTGAAATGTAAAAAGGTATAAAATAAAACAATCTAAATCAAACCAACATCCTCCATAATTATATAAAAGTAAAACTCTTACAAAATCACTATAATAAGTTATACCTCTGAAATTATAATTATATGTTTGTATATTTTGTATATCTGTTTCATAATATATATTTACTTGTGTTACTTCATTACATATATGAGTATTTGTATTGTCAATCATATAGAATGTTTCTCTATTTTATGTAATATAATTTATTAACCGGTTCTTTTTTTTGTTAAACCAACCGCGTTTAACAAAGTTGTATTGCTATATATATTATACTTTTTTGTTAATAAACTAAATATCGATTGGTCATGTCTATGACCACAACACGAGACATCATTTTTTGCTAAAGACTGAGAATCATCTATCATATGGTAGTTACAACATGTATCATACCATAAATCTACGAGGTTTCTTGTTTCGTCACATACATAAAACATAATAGAGGTTGCTTGCCGTTGTTTTGTTTTAATTTGTTCTGAATTTTCCATACCTAAATGAATAATTAAATCTTGTTTGGTATATTGAACGTCACTATAACTTGTTAAGCTGGCAATTATTTTATCATTCTCAATTTTTTTGAAAAGTTCTTGTATATACTGTTTATTTTGTGATAATGTACATCCACTATCAGCATACAATAATATATCCCCATCTTTCATGTTACTCATTGTTTTTTTAATTATGTATGATTTCCATATCCAATACCCATATCCTCTCTTATTATTAGTAATAAAATCTTTATGCTGTCTCCAAAATATCTCGTCATCTTTCAAATCACTATCACTATATAATCGTGTATTATCGAATACTTGTAATTGTGTTGCTTCATTGATTAACCGTTTACCTGCTTCATAAAAATTAGCGGGTTTATTATGTACATAATTATCAAATATTCCTGCTCCAAAGGTTATAAAATACTTTGACATATAATTATATATAATATTATTTAAATATTCCTTACATTTTTTAATTTACTGCCAAATATTAAAGAAGTACTTAAGCTAAACCCAGAGCCATTTGGACCTAATGGTAATAGTTCAGATGCCATTGACATTATAAAGTAATCACATACTGTGTTAATCATCGCATCGTTATTTTTTGTTCCCTTTAGTGCACCAGTATGGCCTTTAATATTTTCCCAGTATTTTAATAGTGGTATGTTTTTACTAAGATTATTTCCAAGATATATATTATCACATACCAATACATAGTTTATATCTTTATCATTTTCAATATATTTACATATCTGGTTATGAAACCTTAAATATTCTTCATTGTTAAATTCTTTATGAAAGTTGTCTCCACATCGAATATGTATTACTTTAAATGGTTCGTTTTCTTTAATATTATAAACATTATTAAAGACATTTTGAATCTGATTATTAATTAACGTAACTGGTTGTAGTATCTCTTTCATAAATTGTTTACAATCATATTCAAGATCTCCCCAATACATTGGAATACCATTAGAACCTAATTTATACATTGAATTGGTAGATACAACAAATGATTTGCCCTCTTTGAATGTTTCTTCTAACTTAATATATATCTCAGGATACAACATTCCTGGATTATTATATTTATAAAATTTAACCTGTTCAGAATCATGTTTAATGTGGGATTGAAGAACATATTTATTATTTATGTTTAAATAGTTGAATATGCTACTAGATGAGGTATCTATATATAAGTCATAATTATATTTTTTACAAAAATAATAGATTGCGATTGTCCCGCGTAAAAAATCAGCAAAACCATACATTGCCCAATAAGTATGAATACAGTATGGATTACTCATATATATATATAATATAATATATTTTACATTATAAAAGCAATTGCACATCTATACCGTTTGAAGCTGTCAAATCAAATATCCAGTAACTTGTCTTTTGGATGCTTCCTGGTTATTTAAACGGGTATCTAATTGTGAATCATAAATATCTCTATATGTAAACATAGGATATTTATAAGTATATGCTGTATATATAATTATTTCATATTATATATGTATAATATGAAATATGAAATATTTTACTCAAATCATAAATTTATAATAGCCGCATCAATAATTGGTTTTAACTTACCTTGATCTCTCAAAGTTAATGCGATCATGTGGTCGTTTCCAGGGTGTTCAAATGTTGTACAATTCGTCGACTGTAAGTATAATGCGTGCTTTTTATCGATTCCCTTATTACCATTTACCGAGTAATGTATATCAATCGGCGTCTTAAACGGACGAAAATTATTCAGATCTAACGCTTTTTGGTATTCCGTGTTTTCCATATTCAATGTTCTTAACCACTGACACGTTTTTGGCGCATTATAAATATCTCCGATTAAATCTTCCTTTAACGACGTTAAAACGGTCTGTGGACTAAACGCAATTACCTTATCGAATCCTAATAATTGACCATACAATATGGCCGCATAACCACCGGCAGAACAGCCTAGTGCAATAATCTTTTTATACTGTTTTCTATTAACCAACTCTCTATACAATCTAATTGTATCTTCGAACGAAGTAGTTGAATGTTTAAGTCCACTAATGTAATATCTACAATTAATATCACGCAAAAACAATTTATCTATGTTTGTATACGATTTTAAGAAATTATAAAAAATAAACGTTGGTATCGAATCCTTCCAACCCATACCGGCAAAGGTTACTAACAATACATCGGAAGAGTTATCTTCAAAATAATAATCATCCGTCACCTTCCATGGATGATCTATATATCGGTCAGAATAGTCAATGTCACCTAACACTTGTTTTGTTATCAAATTCTTACTCGAATCCATAATATTCATACTGATATTCGCCGGCTCATTGGTATAATCAATTGTAATATTGTCTAATAACGGAATATAGTTACTTATATACATGTTAAAATTGGGTACCTGGGAAATTGCTTGTTTAATTTGTTTACCAATCTCATCAAACATAAATCCGATTAATACGATTCGTATGCCATATGTAACCGGCGTGACTCTATGAAGCAACGACGAGTCAAATATAACAAGTTGTCCTTTTTTAAGTTTAATTACTTCTCCTAATTCATCAAAACATAGTTCTCCTCCGACGTATTCGGAGGGATCGCTTAAGCTACATATCATGGACATGGTTCGGTATTTAGTATCTCCGGTTGTATCACGATGCGCATTGTAAAATCCATCCTCGTTTCCATAATACTTTCCTATTTTCCAATGCTCACGGTATTTAATATCACCAAAATGCTCTTTAATATTAACGTACATATTATCAAAAATGTAATTGTCAATGAATCTTAGCATACTTGGTTCTTTAATAAATAAATCCTTACGCTTTTTTTGATTAATATCAACACGATTACCCACTAAACCATCATGAAACTCTTTATGTTCAATATATGCTAATATATTGGTTATAAATTCTTCATTACCAATATTGTCGTATACGAATATTGATTTGTTCATTTATATACCAATAACTTTAAAACCCTTTAAATCAAAATACTCAAAAATGTATAACTATTACAATTATGTAACAGTTATATATTGACACTACATTTTACGTTGTATATCTATATTGATGTGTAATGGAGCAATATTACGTGATAAAATGCGTCTGGTAATATATCTCTAAAGTGGATATGGTCAATGCCGCTGAATATCATTAGCCCTCCCGCATTACAATCGATCTCAAAACATTCGTCTTTTGATGGAGTGAAGTCATATCTACCCTTGTATTTAACTGGTTGCTTTACTTTATGTAAATAAATAGGCCATCTCGAGTTCTCTGGTTTATTTACAATGAATGATACGGTATATTCGCAGTCGGCGCGGTCTGTATGTGCAGGCAAGTCAGAATCCTTTATGTATGCAGACAAATACGTGTAGGATGGTCGTAACGGCTTTCCTACTATTTTTTCTATTAAAGGTAACATTTCATATTGTATTACTCTTGACATTGGCTCATTATGTGCTTTATATCGTTGTGATTGTTTATCACCCAATACAAATACACTATGGTCGATTGTAGTCATATAATACTCTTTTAACATGCGTAAAACATCATTGTGTAATACATTTTCTACAACTACTGGATTAAATTCATCGAATGTATAGGTTTTATTCAAATTTTCAACGTTTAAGGTATTACATTTTTTATTTTTATCGCCGTTTATTTCAAATACGGATGTATTATTCAATAACTTTCGTGTTTCTACTAACCTCATCACGCAACTTTTAAAATATTCAAAATCGCCCTTAAATGCGTAGTTAAAACTGTTTAAACCTCGCCAAAGCGCAGTCACTTCACCTGACGCGAATTTAGTTAATACTTGATTGAATGTCTCTACATAATCTTCAGTGGGTTCAGTTGATACTGGTTGCGGAGGTACCTCTACATTCGTAGACAATAAATTACTACTATTTATTGTGGCAGACACATTCGACTCAAGCTTATTACCATTCAAGTCCTTTTCTCGTACATATATATTCAATACATACGCGTCTACATTATTATTATTTCTTATTGTATGGAACATCTCATTATCACGCATATTTATGCTATTTTGCTTGATATTATCGTATACCATTAATGTACCCTTCGGATAAGAATAGGATTCATTCAAATGATTAAATGAACAAACTACCAGGTTACTTAAGGATATTGTGAATGTATATATTCGTTGACCCAATTTTTCAGTATTTTTCTTGCCAGAATCAGATGTTATATCATATGCTTCCATAAATGGCCCATGGGATTGATTTGGTAAATATTTGAAGACATTTATATTTTCAAAAAATCTAGAATTTATGCCAGTATATGTTTCAATTTTAGATATTAACTTGGGCGTCTTCGCTTTACTTATCCAACAATTCGAATATTTTCCGGTAGAGTTTGTAAAATCACACTCTTTAATAATATCATCACATTCGGCCAGCGTAAGAAACGATGGTTGATTGTATATGTCCTTTTTTACAGATATTTTCGTGAACCCATTAAGTTTATTTAAATGTGTATACTTATACAGGGATTGGGTAGCAGATTCTTCGGTTTGTGTTGTTGTTTGAATATCAGTCTTTACAACCGATTCGGTGGTTTGAGGCTTCGTACTATTAACCTGATAATATCCCGGATTAAATTCAGAATATAATCGGCTACTGTTACATTCCTTGAACCATAAATTAAATGCGTATTTTTCTCCTTTTATTACTGGCATACCAGCATGTTCTGATAATGGATGCTTGATATTTGTACCCGGATATGTATTTTCAAATACTAGCAATTTACCACGTTTCGGCAACACGTTAAGGTTTAATCTATTCAAATAGGTAGATCCACCTGCTTCAACTTCATTTAAATACACTAGAGCGGTTACTAATCTGGCACCACCATATCTCATACAACGCATTGTTTTATCCGAACCATCGTGATCCCAACTATCATAATGATTACGATATTCACAGTTTACATCATAATAAATTACTTGAAATGACTCGGCATTTTCAAGTGGCATATTCACGCATGACGCCACTTTTTGACCTATACGATATGTAATTTTATCGAAATCATGCTTTAACCATGTACCTTTACTAGTACGCGCTGCTGACAATACTCCATTATTGTTATCGCTTACTAAACTTCTTTCCATTGAATTTTTAGATATGTTTATCATATGATTACACTCTTCTTCTGTAAGTAAATCATCAATTGTATATACAGATGGGGCGGTACTTAACACTACTTTTTTACACTCTCTACAGGTTTTAGTATCCGTGTCATCTATGGCCATAATATTTTCAATATTCTCTTCCGTATACATATATAACACTAATTAACATAATATATTTATATTATTATACGCAATAAATATATTTGATTTGTCGTTATTAGTTGAATTTAAAATATTTATATATATATAGTCTATATGATTCTTATCTTACGAGGACATATTCGCAATACATTTGAATCGCAAAGATTGTATAATCTAATAAAACAAATATATACAATCGATCCAACGTTAAAAATATATATCCATACATGGAATATAGTTGCGAATAATATAAGCTGGAGACGTATTGATTTAGATAATAGATACGTATCAAAAGATTTTGTTTGTAGTTATTTTAGTGATTTAAAACATTTAATAGAAGACATTATTGTTGACGATGATACCAAAATACAACTCATTGGTAATTTAAAAGGTACTATTAATAATGGCCCTATGCCAATCCTCGGCTGGAAAAATTATTGGTATGGTAAGTATAGAATAATAGAGCACATTTATAATAAAAATATATATACGAATGAACCGATTATAAATGTAAGATTTGACGTATTAAACAACAGCAATAATTTTAACGAAGATAAAATACTTGACTTTATAAAAAATAACACTAATAAGCAATTTACAAAAAATACATTTCTGTATGATACAGAGACTAATGGAATTGACAATTTATACATGGGTAATATACATACAATGTATGTGCTAGCACGTCATTTTGTTTATAATTTAGACGAAATTTTAATTAAACATAACGATACAATAAACCAAGAACGTCTAGTATTTAGATTAAATAATATTTTATTCGAATAGTCCTTCGCATAACATCCAATAACGATAGACACGGCATATATTTTACTATGTGTAATATATATGAATATTATTTGTCTATTATCAGTAACACCATGTATACAAACATATAATTTTTTTAAGGATATTAAGTTGAATTCGTCTTACGAAGTATTCATAGTAATAGATGATAACACGTATGATATACCTGAATATGATGGCATTGTTAAAGTGATAAAAATTGATAATATTGAATGCGAACAAAATGGTTTTAAAAGTTGTGTATTATGGCTAAATAATATCGCTTGTTCACGTGATAAAGCATTATATTACTTTTCAAAAGAAGACATTGATTATAACCATATATGGTTTGTTGAGGAAGACGTATTTATTCCAAGTATTCAAACGATTGAACGTATAGATAACAAATATCCAACTGGTGATTTATTATGTAGAGAACATTTAATACTACGTGAACGGAGCAATTATTGGCATTGGGGTCACGTATTTCAGCAAATTCGAATACCTCTACCATATGCGTCATCTATGATATGCGCTATACGATGTTCAAAAGCATTGTTAAATAGTATTCAACGATATGCGAAAGAGCATAACAATTTATTTTTGGATGAGACGTTATTTAATACGCTGGCACTTTACAATAATTTAGATGTAGTATGTATTCCTGAATTAAGTAGCATTGAATGGAGAAGGGATTGGGGTCTCGCGGATATTAACGATGACAATCTATATCATCCCATCAAAAATATTACATATCAATATCACTTACGTGACAAGCTTAAAGAGCTAACACAAACAAATATAAATAACACAAATAATGTAATCTAAAAAAGTATACCATATTATATCTTTGGACATTTTGAATGAGACAAATTCATAAAGAATTTTCAACAGTGTAATAATATATTCTAATAATGTATTCTAATAATGTATTCTAATAATGTGAGCACAATCAGTTACATGTATATAACAATAAAATTGATATATTATTGTTACGTACTATATGAAACAATTGATTACAAATGACAACGTGTTTAGACTCAACTGCCTGTCCAAACGAGAAATTATACAATATAATATGTAATTTCTCAATTGGGTATAATGATTATGAGTGTAATAGCAATACTTGTATGCGGGTAGATGGAACATATGATTGTTGCGCAATAAATGTATATTATTGTACACAACTGGCACAGGCATCATTCTTGCGAATGCCAACGATTCAACCAACTACAACCATCCGTAAACCAAATTGCTATGAAATGTGTAATGCTGGTACTAAAATAAATAAATGTTATTGGTACGAAAATCTACGAACAGATAGTTTGTGCCTTGAGAATGACAATGAGTATTGTTGTTCTCAGAATAGATCCGACTGTTGTAGCACCAATCAAACCGGCGTATACATTGTATTTGGATGTATTGTCGGTATAATCATCATATTCGCATATTATTGGTATTATGTAAAAAATTCACATCATAAAATAGTTCCCGCACAAAATACGATCGAACTATAATCACCCGATAGATACAAAATGGTTAACAACTTATAATGCTTTGCGATGGTGAATCGCATATGGATAATATGCGATTCTTGTCTCATTTTACACAATTGAACATTTAGAGCAACACGTATTTCAACGGTGTAAATGTCCAAAGGTATAAATACCCATATCGTATGAATATGGGTATTTATATGGTTGATTATCTATTTTTTGAGATTCATTATCGAATCAATATATAGTGAATTATAATCGACATATTTGAATCGGTTAATAACTATGTAAGCTTTTGGTGTATGGATTCTCCTTAAAGGCGGTTAATATGTCTGGGTTGATTCGCTCAATGTTCTGAGAATTGTCGTATAACTGCGTGGTTTTTATCTTGCCATATGTTTCCAATGATGGAATCGTATTATTGATACCCGAGTTGCCATTTCGCACCCACATACGATTATTATTACGGTCTAGCTCATTTTTATCTATCTGTATTCGCTGATCATGATTTAACATTGCCATTCCACCTTGATTAGGACGATTCATATATGTTTTGTTTACATTATTACGCTGATTATACGAGGCATTATATAATGCCACTCCGCTATTCATACCTCCATCTCCATAATACTCACAATTGGTTGTGTCACGTTGTTGATCAGTGGTTTGTTGATCACTAACCGTATAAGCACCATCTTTTTGCGATTGAACATTCAAATGATTATTATCCAATTTCCCTTCTGTAGTTTCACGAATAGTGGTTGGTGTACGATCCGCTGGATTATATACAGGTGGGGCGGTTACAGTCATGTGAACATTGCCACTTGGATTTGGATTACCAACGACATTTTCCTTACGTGAAATTCGTAGTATATCTAATATAGGAGCAATTGCCGCCTTCATTAATCCTTGAACACCGCCCAACTCCGGCGCACGCATTGTGGCTCTATTATTTGGCAAGCTTTTATATCCCTCTCTTCCATAATCGCCAGATGATGCTGAACCACGACCGTTTGCAGTAGGATTTAATACAGGATGTGCTTCCAGTTGAGGACGTTTTGGTAACTCATGTTCACCTGGCGTATACATCTGAGTACCACTTGGATTTGAGTCAGCGCCATAATACTCCATTGAAGTGGTTGCTCTATTTACATCACGATCTACTTGAATCGCGCGTGCGGTTTGTCCTTTCTCCAAACCAGTGGTCGTCAACCATCGATCTGGTGTATTTACAAAATAAGTATCCGGTAAATATTTTTCAACCTTTCCTTGGGTTTCTTTTGTAGCGGGTGCGTTTATAAAATATCTAGCAGGCCCTTCATGATTCTCTAATCCATATGTTATTTTTGGATTCGTCGCTACGCGGAGTTGATCCACATTTCTATCAACCCATTTATCACGTGCCGCCATACCAGAATTAAATCCCATTTCACCATTTGTACCATATCCTGCATCTAAACCAGGTCCTACCCTCTGTTCATCCCATAATTTTACATTTGACATTTTCGAACCAGGAACTACACGTGACTGATAAAAGTCGGTTTGATTTGGTACGCCATTCGCATAACGAACATCTTTTTGAGGGGCAAATAATGGGGCTTGCTCTTGCTTTTTTATTTGTTGACTACCATACCCAATCATATGATCCATTACGCTTTCAGATGTATTCGGGTTTTGATTGCTTCCACGAATTTTTGATCCAAAAAACGGTGCCATATTATTATGCTTAAAGTCGCTCTTATTTACTTGATTACCTGTTAAACTAGTAAAGTTCTCTGTTTTTGATGTATTTCCAAATTGATCCGGACCATTTCTATATTCCTTATAAGTAGAATTATTATTGAAATACCGATCTGTCACTGTATTTGGATCACGATATTTGTTTGGAGTATTGTTTGAAACGGCGGATAATTTCGGATAATTAATTGGCGGTGGATCATTATTCGGCAACGTATTTACAGGTTTACCCATGCTTTCATAACCCTCTTTTTTATTTTCTTGATTGGAGGCTACATATAACCCTCCTAATGCGATTAGTGGTACTGCTATCTCCATTTATATATATGTTATATATTTTTTAAAATTAAATATAAAACATAATAATTTATAATATACACCTTTGAACATTTAACTCTACTGGTGAATAATTTAATATTCATCCATTTAAGGTGAACATGGTGACGAGGCTACATAATTATCTTTTTCTAAAATTCTTGTACTCAAATTATTTTGAAATGTCATACATGTATTTTCTTGAGGATTCAATGGCAATATTTGCCAATTCACTTGTTCTAAATCTCTATACCACCATGCTGGATTCGTTACTCGTGATTGTTCAACATATGGGTTACATGACTTATATTGTATGGCAGAACTAGTTTCTTCATGTTTCATATAGTTATTACTATCACAATCTCTATTTAGTTTTCTAGTTAAACCCATCAAATCGCTTTCTAAATTGATTGTGTTTGTTCTTAAATTTGCTCCCCATCCACTCATCCGTATATGTGGATCCTCCATAAAACATGGACTATCTCCCCATCCCGGCTTATTCACCATATATCTTCCTGGTCCAGTCATTTCTTGTAATTGTTTTTTTATACGACATGGGTCGTCGTGAAATCTAGTAAATGCCATTATATTATATATATAATATATAATATAATTTGTATACTCTTATTTGTAAATAGTATTATTCATCAACCGTTCGTTATGTCTATTAAATTGTTATAATATCACTTGTAGATCATCATATGTATACGTATATCCAGCTTGTTTATTTGTCAATGTCATTACTACTACATTCGACGAATTTTTCCGGGTTATTTTATATTTTGTTGCCGACGTTTTTTCAACCACTATAATATTCTTACGATTGGTTACTAATGTCATTTTATCACCTATATCTGCCATTGAACTGTACACGGCTTCGTTTGTTGTTATTTCAGCCGCATTCAATATTGTAGAGGTATCGCAATCTAATAAACGCACGGTTGCTTTATTGCTAAGAGTTGGATCCAAGTATATATCACTTCGTTTTAAATATATCTTTTTCTTTGTATTTGAAATTGCTGGGGCACTCAGTATATTGGCTACCACCGCATCTCTGTTGCTACTTTTAAAGGCGGCTGATCCATATGGCGGATTTAATGCTTCCTTTTCAACCGCGGTTAAATTGGTTGTAGATAAGCTAACACTTGATGAGGTGGTTATAGAGGTGTCTGGTGCCAATTTATTTGTGATAGTAGATAATGCCGGCGGCGGGGTTGTCGATACTGCTACAGATGAACTATTCGTGGTTGCTTGTTGTGTTATCGTGTTCACGTTTAAGTTAGATGCGGATAGGCTCGGCGCATTATTGCTGGTTAATAGACTATTTGACGACTCGGTGAGTTTAATCGCGTTTTCTCGAACTGTATCAACGGTTCCGGTATTCGCAGATATTGCCTGATTCAAGCTACCTACATAATTGGCTGTATTTTGTACAGTAGTCGGATTACTAGGTAGACTATGCGATGTTTCTACATTTGATACTATAGATTGAATATCGGTACTATCCGTTAGACTAAGAGGTGTATTACTCTCACTGATTACATTCGCAATAGAGGATAGTACACTGCTTGGTGCGAGTGTCGTATTTGCGGTAGATAATGATGTACTTACCGTATTCGCCAATAATTGTATCTGGCTATTTGTTTTCACTACATCTGTATTGGTCGTCGTTATTGGATTCGCCTCAATATCTGCCGTACTTATATTAAACGCGTTTGCTACCTTTGTATTTGATTCTGTGATGAGCGAACTAGTTAGAGGGGTTCCTGCTGCCACGCTATTTTCAATTACATCTGATGTAATTGTGGTAAGTAAATTTGGTGTAGGCAACTTTAAACTCGGGCTTGATTGAAGTGATGCTGCGGTTGATATGCTAGAATATGTACCAATTACTGGTTTATTAGTCGTGATATCTTTACCTCCAGTTAGTTGTAATTTAAATATGCTAGGAAAACTAGATGCGGGTATTGATGGCGTGTATGTGCCTTGATAATCCGTGGTAAATGTGTCTACTACGGTATTATTTGATAGGTCAATCAAATCTATATTTCCACCCGAAACATAGCCATTACCACTCGGTGCTGGTTCCGGTGCTGGGGCTGGTGCTGGGGCTGGTGCTGGTGCTGGGGCAGGAGCAGGTGCTGGGGCTGGAGCAGGAGCTGGTGCTGGCTGTACAATGACCGTTCTAGTTACCGGTAATGCTGTATTTCCTGCGGCATCAGACACATTATAGGTTATAGTATATGTTCCTGCTACCGCAGTGTTAACTGTACCAGTAGCAACTAT
>JACCDP011556042.1_pt1 | contig 73253 bp, 50 predicted proteins | sample 7445841 | NCBI WGS metagenome assembly JACCDP01 (sample SAMN15323441, study PRJNA562643) | freshwater metagenome | isolation source: river surface water | place: USA:Blue River Watershed | collected 2017-08-17 | reverse complement strand
TGTTTCCCGCATTTTTCCGACCTTGGCTATGTTTACTGGCACTTTCACGGCATTGGTCACCCCGTTTCGCGATGGAGAACTGGACGAAGCGGCCTTTGAGAAATTGGTCCGCTCCCAGATCAAGGGCGGGGTGGATGGGATTGTTCCCATGGGAACCACCGGTGAGTCCCCGACACTCGATTATGACGAACACCTGAAGGTGATCGAGTTGGCCGTGAAGTATTCGGGCGGCAAGTTGCCGGTGTTGGCGGGCACGGGTGGCAATTCCACGCAAGAGGCCATCTTCCTGACGCAAGAGGCCGAGAAACTTGGGGTGGACGGTTCGCTTCAGGTGGCCCCGTACTACAACAAGCCCACGCAGGAAGGCGTTTATCAGCACTTCGCGGCCATTGCCCGGTCCACCCGGTTACCCATCTTGCTTTACAGCATTCCGGGTCGCTGTGGCATCGAGATCGGCATCGACACCGTCAAGCGCTTGGCGTCGGAGTTCAAGAATATCGTCGGCATCAAGGAGGCTGGGGGTTCATGCGACCGCGTCAGCCAATTGCGGGCGGCCTGCGGACCGAAGTTCGAGATCGTCAGCGGCGATGATTCGCTGACGTTGCCCTTCATGAGCGTCGGTGCTCAGGGCGTCATCAGCGTGGCCTCCAATGTGGCCCCGCGCGAGGTGTCCAAGATGGTGCGCGCGTTTGCCGCGGGTGATGCCAAGGGGGCGCTGAAGTTGCACACCCGCTTGTACCCGCTCTTCAAGAACCTCTTCGTCGAGACCAACCCCTCGCCGTGCAAAACCGCGTTGGCGTTGAAGGGGATGATGGGCGAGGAGGTGCGCCTGCCGCTGGTGCCTTCGTCGACGGCCACGCGCGAATTGATCCGCAAGACCTTGACCGAGGCGGACCTGCTCTGAACCCCGGGATCGGAAGCGGCTCAGAGTTGCCGAGACCTGAGCGTTGCCTCCGGTCCGGTCCTGTTCCAACGTGTCTTCCCGATGATCATCGCACCCTCACTACTGGCCTCGGATTTCGGTCGCTTCGCCCATGAGGCGGCTCGCGTCCAGCGTTCGAGTGCGGAGTGGTTGCATTTGGACATCATGGATGGGCATTTCGTCCCGAACATCTCCTTCGGGCCGGAGGTGGCCAAGTCGGTCCGCAAGGTGTTCCGGCGACACCTCGACGTTCACCTGATGTGTTCGAAGCCGGAGATTTTGCTGGAGCCGTTCGTGAAGGCCGGTGCCGATTCCATGACCATCCATGTGGAGTTGGGCGACTTGGTCAACCCGCTCCTGTGGCGCATCCGGTCGATGGGCAAGCAGGTGGGGTTGGCTGTGAATCCGCCGACGAACATCGCGTCGGTCCGCCCGTATTTGGCCCAGGTGGATCTGGTGCTGGTGATGACGGTCAATCCGGGATTTGGCGGCCAGTCGTTCATCGAAGAGTGTGTCCCCAAGATCCAACGGCTCGAGGCCTGGCGTCGTGAGATGGGGTTGAAGTTCCGCATTCAGGTGGATGGCGGCATCAACGACATCACGGGTCGTGAATGTGCCCGGGCGGGTGCGAATGTCTTCGTGGCAGGCACGCATCTCTTCGGTAAACGCAACATGGGTCAGGCGGTTCAGCGTTTGCGGGAGCGGTTGATTCCGGCCGCCCAAGAATTGCTCTGAATCAGTGCGTGGTCTGATTTCTGGGCCGGTGTTGGGGCTTAGACGTCGGGTCCGGTCTTGGGATCCTGATTTTGGATCCGGTGCAGTTATCCTCCTTCCGTGAAATGACTCCCTCCCTTTTGGCCATGGTGCTGTTCGCCGTTTCATCGGTGAGCGCCCGTCGATCGGTGGGCATTTTCGGACCAGCGGCGGCGAATTTCTTTCGGCAAATCCTCGCTGTCCTGCTGTTGTTGGCATTTGTCCTCATGATGGGCTCGGGATTCTCCGGTCCGTCTTTGTCCTGGTTCCTGTGGAGTGGCGTGGTGGGCTATGGCCTTGGGGATGCCGGGGTTTTTCTGGCACTGCCTCGGTTGGGTTCCCGACTGACGTCTCTCATGACCCAATGCCTCGCAGCACCCATTGGGGCGCTTCTGGAATGGGGCTGGCGCGGGCAGGTGCCAACGGGTCTGCAAATCGTGGCCGGTTGTACCATCTTGTCGGGCGTGTTCTTGGCATTGGCGCCACAGCGCGGTTCTGCCTGGGCGGGAGTGGAGTGGAAATCCGGTGTGTGGTTTGGACTGCTGGCTGCACTCGGGCAATCGGGCGGGGCGGTCTTGAGCCGACACGGATTCGAATTGGCAAGGCTGGCCGGAGAGCAGGCACATCCCATGACGGTGACCCTCCAGCGAGCCTTGGCCGGTTTGGTCGTGGGCGGACTCTGGTACGGGGCGGACCGACTGCGTTCAGGTCCGACTTCATTGCGAACGCCGCTTTCGGAGGGGCGCGGGTGGCTGCTGGCCAACGCTTTGGCCGGACCGACGCTGGGAGTGGTGTGCTATCAGTGGGCGTTGGCCCGGCACCCGGTTTCCCAAGTGCTGCCGGTAGTGGCCATGGTACCGCTTGCTGTCATTCCTCTGGCCTATTGGCTGGAACAGGAGCGGCCGACGCTCCGATCCCTCGTCGGCGGGGTGTTGGCGGTGGCGGGCGTGGTTGGCTTGGCCCGCTATTCGTGATGGCTTGCGGCGAAAATGGCGCTGGATCGCGTGCAAATCCTCGGCAGCGCCCCAATGAGGTCTCCGTTGAAAGGGTGTCTTGTTGGACGAAACCACAGCCGACTGGCCTCAGCCACTCCCCAACGCTTCCCACCGCACGCTGGGGTTGCCGCGCTTGAGATTCTGTTGTGGGCTGTCGGTTGGGGCTGTCGGTTGGGGCAAGACATTGCAGACGGGCGTGGTTAGGCTGCGCTTCACCGCCATGCGCCCCACTGTGCCAGGAGTTTTGTCCCGACTCGCTCGCATTTTATGGATCAGCCTCGTTGGGGGATGGGCCAGCACGGCACGGCCACAGGCGGTGATTTCGGAATTTCTGGCCGACAACGCCACCGGACTGCGCGATGAAGACGGCGACACCTCCGACTGGATCGAGATCTCGAACACGTCCGTGGCTCCGCTCAATTTGGCCGGTTGGCGCCTCACCGATCGAGCGAACACGCCGGGACAGTGGCGCTTTCCGGAAGGGGTTGTCCTGAATGGTGGCAGTCGACTGCTGGTCTTCGCCTCCGGAAAAAACCGAGGCATTGCCGGTCGACCTTTGCACGTCAATTTCAGTCTCAGCGCCAGCGGAGAATACCTCGCCCTATTGCCTCCATCGGGCAGTGAACCCGCCACATCCTTTGCCCCGAGTTACCCGCCTCAGCGGACGGACGTCTCGTTTGGCATCGGGCTTCAGGAGGAGGTGACGCTCCGCGTCGACGACTCTCATCCGTCCCGCCTGCTCCTGCCGGTTCCGGCCCGCGACGATCTCACTTGGACCGGTTCGCAGGAACCGTTCGATGACGCCGGTTGGTTGTCAGCCACCGCTGCCGTCGGATATGACGACTTGTCGGAGGATCTTGGCGAGACCTTGCTCGGCTATTGGACTTTCGACGACATCTCGCAAGGTCGAACTGCCCTCGACTCCAGCGGGCGCAAGGCCCACGGAACCCTCATCGGCCCTGCCGGGTTCACTGCATCGGGCGGAGGTCGCTCCGGCAAGCCCGGCGACCGGGCGCTGGATCTGGGTTCTGGCGGGACGGGAGCCTCTGTGCGCGTGGATGCCGCGGCCCAGGGTGCCTTCGATTTGTTGCAAGCCCGAGACCGCGTGACGATCAGTCTGTGGACCTTCGGGAGTCCGAAGCTTCCGATGAACCACAGTGTGTTCTGGTTCGGCAGCGGGGGCACCAACGGCAATTCGCGCGGCATCCAAGTCCATCTGCCATGGTCCGACAACGTCATCTACTTCGATACCTCCGGATGCTGTGCCGGAGACACCCGAATCTCGCGCCAGGAACTGGATTCTTCCCGCTGGCGTGGCCGATGGAACCATTATGTCTTCCTCAAGGACGGACCACGGAAGGAGATTTGGCAGAATGGAAACTTGTGGCACAGCGGCACCGGAGCGATCCCGCTTCCGGACATCCATTCGCTGTGGTTGGGCAGTGAAGCCAATGGCAGCGGCTCATATCCGGGCAAACTGGACGAAGTCGCTGTGTGGGCCGGCGCCCTGTCAGCCAACGACATTCGTGCTTTGGCAGCAGGCTCACCCGCCACCGCCATCGGCAGCTACCGCCCATGGATCCGGACCGACCTGACGGCGCAAATGCACAACCAGACGACCCAGGCCTGGATGCGCATACCCTTCACCGTCCCCGACACATTCCAGCCCGACTGGCTTCAACTGAGCCTGCGCTACGACGACGGAATCCGAGCCTGGATGGATGGTCAGGAAATCGCCCGCGACAACGTCCCTGTGCTTCGCTCCCGCTCCAAGGTCGTGGGTGTTCAACCGGTCACCTGGCAATGGTCGACCGCGCACTTGCCGCTGCGGAGCGGCCATCATTGGCTGGCCATTGAAGGACTCAATGACCGGCCTTCGGGTTCGGATTTTCTCATCCAGGCTGAACTCCGGATGGGCCGGCAAAGGAGCCAACGTTTTTTCACCCTTCCCAGCCCGGGTGAGCCCAATGGTTCCGGCATCGCTGGATTCACCGAGAGTCCCGTCTTTTCGCGCAGACGTGGATTCTACCGGGAACCTGTCCCGGTGCGTCTGGTCAGCCCGACGCCAGGATCTCGGATGCGATACACCTTGGATGGCAGCACACCCACATCCAACTACGGGACGCTGGTGGAGCCTGATCCTGTTTCCGGTTTGACCGCGGTCGACATCCCCATCTCCCGAAGCGGTCCCATCCGGGCGATGGCCTTTGCCGCCGACCGAGAACCATCTCCAGTCCAGACACACACCTATCTCTTTGCCGATCAAGTCGAACGTCAACCGGCGCTGCCGGCGGGATATCCCGCGACCTGGGGCGTGTATGGAGCCTATGGCCCGACGCCTGGGCTACCGGTCCCGGCCGATTATGAAATGGACCCGGATGTCACCCGCTCCACGTTCCCGGGTTACGGAGTCACCGAGGCGATCTTGTCACTGCCTTCGGTGTGCATCACCACCGAAGTGGCCCACTTGTTTGATGCCACCACCGGAATCTATCCCAACAGCGCCAGTCAGGGATCGCAGTGGGTTCGGCCCGCCTCGGTGGAATGGATCGAGCCATCGGCATCCAACGCGGTCTCCAGAGCTGGTTTCCAATTGGATGCCGGGCTCCGCATCCACGGCGGACTGAGCCGACAACACTGGCATGCCCGTAAACACAGCTTCCGCCTCAATTTCTCCCGCGAGTATGGTCCCTCCCGACTCCGATTCCCGCTATTTGACGATACTCGGGTGACTTCGTCTGACGAACTGACCTTGCGCGCCTCATCCACCGACGGTTGGGCCGTTGAGGATGCCACGCCTTGGACCCGCAAAAAGGCCACTTACCTCCGGGATGTCTGGATGAAGGACACCCAACAAGTCCTCGGATGGCCGTGCGGCCACAGCCGCTATGTGCACCTGTTCCTCAACGGACTTTACTGGGGCCAATACAATCTGGCCGAGCGGACCGAGGCGGCTTGGTTGTCGGAAAATTTCGGCGGAAATCCGGAAGACTACGACATCCTCAAGGATTTTGGCGAGTTGGAGAGCGGGAACCGCACGGCTTGGGACGCCATGATGACCTTGGCCGCTTCTGGACTGAGCTCCGATGCGGCCTATTGGAAACTTCAGGGCCGACGCAACGACGGCACTCGCGACCCGGCCATGCCGGTCCATCTGGAGGTGGACAGCCTCATCGACTACATGATTCTCCATATTTATTCGGGCGCCATCGATTGGCCGAACCACAACTGGTGGAGCGCGCGCTGCCGCGACGGCACTCGAGGCGGGTTCCGCTTCTTCACCTGGGATCAGGAGATCTCCAACCTGTCGCTGACGGAGACGAAAACCTACACGGGTGAGACTTTCGAATCGGTGAGCGGGCCGAGGGATTCACCCGCATTTCTGTATTCCAAGCTTCGGGAGAACGCCCGTTTTCGGGCCCGTTTTGCCGCCCGCGTCACCGAGCTCACCCAAGGGGTGGGCTTGCTTACGCCCTCACAGAATGCAGCTCGCTGGGAACGTCGCCAGGCGGAGATTGATCGCAGCATCGTGGCCGAGTCGGCTCGCTGGGGCGATAGTCGCCAGTCCACGCCCCTCAAGCGCAGCGACTGGATCGCCGAGATGGCCTGGATGAAAAACTCCTACTGGCCGCGTGTCCACGGGATGGCCTTGGCCCGTTTTCGTAGGGTGGGCTTGGCCTCACCAATCCCGGCCCCGGCAGTGACCATGGACCCGGCCGGTGGTGTGGTCCCAGTCGGAACACAAATCACACTCAGCGGTGGCCCAGACCTTTACTATACCACCGACGGCACCGACCCACTGAGCCCAGGCGGCAAGCCGACCGCCTCGGCCCGTCCCGATACCGAGGCGGTCCATGTTGATGGTCCGATGCGCATCCGTGCCCAGCGCCGGCTGGGAACCAACGCCACCCCGGTGACCGAGGCGCTTTTCCTGACGCCCGAGTCGGTCGCTGCTGAAACGGATTTGGAGGTGTGCGAGATCCACTATCACCCCAGCGCGGTGGACGCGGAGGCCTTTGTGGAAATCCGGCATCGTGGCGCAGATGGGTGGGGTCTCCTCGGCGGAACCCGGCTATCCGGTGACATTGATGCCGTGGTGCCCAACGGGGTTGTTCTGGGGCCTGGAATGCGGGCTGTATTTGTGGCCGATCTTGCGGCCTTCCGAGCCCGCTACGGCCAACAACCCCGCGTGCTCGGGACGTACACCGGGCGACTGGACCAAGGTGGAGGGACCCTGCGTCTGCTCGGCCCTTCCGGCCGTGTGGTGGCCCGCTGCAGCTATGGCGATACCTTCCCGTGGCCCGTCGAGGCCGACGGTCGCGGTCCGTCACTCACGCTGCGCGCCTCCTCCGAGGGGCGGGATCCAAATGATCCCCGTCAGTGGCGTTCCAGTGCGGTGAATGGCGGCACGCCCGGCTCTGGCGAGTCGCTGACTTTTCGAGGTCTGCCTGAGCTCGATGCGGATGGCGACGGTTGGAGTGCCATAGAGGAATACTTCCACGGGTCCCGGGATACCGACCCCAACGACCAACCCGCCCGCCGCCCGGAATTTCGATGGAACGCCGATGGTTCGGTGAGTCTGTCCCTTGCTCATCCCTTGGGATCCGACCAGGCGGATGTCTTCTGGGAACAATCCGATGATTTGAGACAATGGAAGCCCATTCCGGCAACCAGCGGTTCGTTCGAGGGCGTTTTCGGCGATGGCATCGAAACGCTGCGCTGGAACGTCCCCGGCAACTCCGACGCTCAGAGATACTTCCGCCTGCGCCTCCAGCTGCGCTGAGTCATTCCATCCGCGTTGGTTTGGATGCGAAACCCGAGTGAGCATGGCCGAGGTTCCTTCACGCCGACCCGAGGTGAACCTCACTGTGCCTGTTGTCGGTGGAAATCCAGTGGAATCCGAATGTTCGGCTGTGAATCCCATTGCTCCGCAGTTTGGGGAATAGCTAATTTGTCCAAAGAGAGGGGGGTGATGGGGTCCGTGGTGCCGGTTGCGTGTTTTTCAGCAAGGGTATAGTGGTTCGCTGGTCCCGGGTATCCCGTCGGCCCGTCCATCGCTCTGGCCTCATTGACCGCAATCATGCACCACGCAGTCCCTTTCGTTCCCACTGAATCGTTGCGGATTGGCGGAAAACCAGGGGAGTTCGGAACATGCTGAACCGAGTTGCCACGCTGGCGATACTGGTTGGGTTGCTGACAGGGTCTGCAACCGGGCGTTTGGATGCTGCTGACGGGGCAGGCCTCTTGGGAACGATTCGTCCAACCCGATGGTCGCCGACCGACCTCGAAGTGGCGGGACCTTTCCCGGGCGGTCGCACCAACGGTTTCATTCCACGCGAGCAGCTGATGCTCCAGCCGTTGACGACGGTCACCAACTCGATGGATCCGGCCCGTCAGGCACCGGCGGTTTACCGGGGCATTCCCCTCCAGCAACTTCGATCCCTCGTGGGCTTGGATGCTTCCAGTGCCGACACGCTTTTCGCGGTTTGCAGCGACGGCTATTCGAAGGAGTTCCCGGCCGACTACCTCGACGCATTCCATTCGATCTTGATCCTCGAGATCGACGGTACCGGCCCGGAGGCTTGGGGCCGCAGCAAGCTGAATGGGCTTCAGATGGCACCGTATTACATCAATGCCGTCGACTTCAGGCCTCGAGCCGACCAGACGGTCCTAGGGCGGCCCGAGCCTCTGCATTTTCCCTACAGCGTGGTGCGCATCGAATTCCGGACGGCTGCGGCCACGCTGGACCGGATCCGCCTGTCGGTGAACGCCTCGATGGTGGCCAAACAGGGACAGGAAATCGCCCTCCGCGAGTGCTTTGGCTGCCACGGTCATGCTGATTTCGGGGGCACTCTTTCTGGAAGACCGTGGCTGCTCATCAAGACCTGGGCGTCGAACACCAACTACTTCCGAAAGTATGTGGTCAACCCGAAGTCAGTGCAGCCGATCTCCAAGATGCCGCCGTTCAAGGACCTTGATTCCAAGGTGCTCGACGCCTTGCAGGCCTATTTCCGGGAACTACGGGTGTCCGATTCCCCGCGCTGAGTCCGGCAAAAAGGTTGGAAATAGGTCAGGCAAGGAATTCAGTTTCTTACAGCATCCTGATTGGCGATGACCGGGGTTGAGGCGTTGTCTGGAAGTGTTTTGCGGTCAAGTCTTGGCATCGACTCGGAAGGGGCCAAGGGTGGGCTCGACGAGCAAACAGGGATGATCGCTGAGGAGGCCTCTTTAAAAGAGGCGGGATCCGAAGCCGGTGCACCGCTTTGCGACTGCCTTCAAGAATACGGCGCTCCGCTTTTTTCACTGCCTCACGTTCTCAGAACTTGCGCAGCTTGCCTTCGGGCCCGACCACCCAGAACAGGTGTCCTTCAAAGAAGCCGCGCTCAGCCACCAGTTGCCGAATGCCGCCCGCCTCGAGTTCGGCTCGTTGTGCGGCGGACACCTCGGGATCCAGTGCCGGCTCGAACAGGAAGGTTTCGGAGAAGTTGTGGTGCCCCGGGGAGTAGGTTTGGGCGAAACCACTTCGCAGGACCAATGGTTCGCGCGTCAGACCAGTGATGCGTGTTTCGATGAAGCCGAGATTGGGGGCGGTGTATCCGGCCGTTGGGCCCCGGGGTTCCGGGGGCCACAGGAACCAGGTTTCAACCCGAAGGCCACCGGCCCGCGAAAGCGTTCGTGATTGCGGGAGCGTCCCGGAGTCCAAAGGCCGCAGCGGCACGAGCCGGACCGTCTCGTTGGTGACCGTACTGGGCCCCTCCCAGGTCAATTCCGGCTGCGGCATGGCGTAAGCGGCCTCCAGACGAAGCGATCCGTCGAGGAGGGTGACCCACGCTGAGTCGGGCGGTGCGGCGGAACGCCGCCAGTCGATGACCAGGCCGATGGTGCGGCGCTGGCTTCCGGAACCCGCCACCCAGGCCTCGCGTGTCTGGTCTCCCGACAGCGAGTGGGCAAATCCCGGCCAGGCTGCCAGGGCATTGGTCAGGATCCAGCCGGCTCCGAGGTGCGAGGCGTCCCACGAGGCCGCTGCGAAGGGCGGCGTGGCCAGCCCGGCGGCCGTCAACCGTCGGGCCTCGGTCATCAGGCGCAGCCTGCACTTGAGCCGGTGCTTGGCGAAGACGCTCGAGTATTCACCTTCTTCGACCACGAGCGTTTCGTCGGTGGGCATCAGGAAAGTGGTGGTCGCCGGGGTTGCCGCGTCAGCCAGCGGCAGTGGGCGCACTTGCTTCAGCTCGAGGCGTCCCGGTTGCACCCGCTTGTACTCGAAATCGAGGGCGAAGCGTTTGCGCGTGGGATTGCGCCGTGAGTACTCCTTGGCCACCGCCTCGAGCAGGCCGACCAGACGGCGGTAATCACCCTCCCAGGGCATCACGTAGGCGCCCAACGGCAGCCTCGAGGAGGATTGCCGTCGTGCCAGTGCCAATGATCCCCAGGACTGGTAGAAGTCGACGACCTCGGGCCGGGTAGCCCCGTCTGGATTGGTCACCGACTCGGCACCCAGCTGGGAAACCAGCTTGCCGTCGAAGGATACGCTGCCGAACGAGGCGTCCCAGGTAACCGTGGCCACGCCGTTGGCCATCTCAATTTCGTCGGGGAAGGAGTGGTGAACCAGCAACGCCATGCCGACCTCGGACTCCAAGACGCCCCGGCGCCAACGCTCGAGAAAGGCGTTGTCGTTGTAGAAGCTGGCATAGACGCGCTGGATGGCTCGGAAGACGCCGCGCTCCTCAGGCTCAGACGAATCGCAGCCGCAGGGACCGTTTGCATCAGCGTCGAGGTCGTCAGAGGGGCAACCGCTGAAGCTGTCGTAGAGACCCGCTCCGGTGAACTCGTCCCCGTCTTCGACATTGGTCGAGCTGCGGAAGCGCACCTTTCGGCGGGGATCGAAACCCGCATTCGCCAAAGCCCCGAGGATGGCGGACTGCTGTACCGGTGAAAATCGTGCATCGCGGGTGATGGTTCGGCGGATGGACTCCAGTCGGGGGGCGAGCACTGCGATCTCGGGGTTCCGGTCGAGACCGGACAACTGTGCGTTGATCTCGGCCCGGAGGGTCCGACCGGAAGTCAGGACCTGGGAGAGGAACTGGTCCCAGAGGTCGAAGGTCAGGGCGATGGCCGGCTGGGAATTCGACGGCACGGCCACCCGCAGCAGGCCATAGTGCGCGGCCTTGCCGCCGACCCAGCGGACGTCGGCCGGGGACAGGGGCGCGAGGTTGGTGATCGATCCCAGCGTCTGCCAGGGCAAGTAGTTGATGGGGTGAGGCTGTTTCAGGGCCAGCAACTCCTCGCGTAAAGTCCCGGTCAGGCCGGATCCCAGGTCGACCACGGTGGCGGTGGCTCCAAAACCTCGCTGGGTGCGCAGCGCGATGTCACGGCCGGCCAGCCCGAGCAATCGTTCCCGCTGGGCAGCATCGGCGAACCAAACGAAGGGGATCCCGTCGCCCTGGGCCAGCAGCGCGACATGCGAGTTCGGTGTCGAAGGACTGAGGGTGAGGATACCTGCCAAGGGTGGTAGTTCGGCGGGCACGCGGTCTGTGAGAAGGATGTCTGAGGACCGGAGCCTGCCGGACATCCGGGCCGCCGGGATCTCGGCCGAAGGGACCCACGTCAGGCGACCGACTGCCCAGCCCTCGGAGTAGATGGCATCCTGCGAGAGCCAGCGCTCGACGGAGCCGATCGGGAAGCCGGCGGCGGCGAACGCCTCCCGATCGGACTCGGCAGCGGTCGCCTGTTCCGGGGTGGGGAGGTACCAAGCCTGCGTGCCGACCGGCGCCCGGACCGCGGCCCGCACGAGCCGCAGACAATGCAGTACCTCGTCCCTGGGCCAAGGTTGCTGCCCCACGACCTGGATGCCGTATTCCGGGCGTCCATCCCCGGGGACCAGCACGGCGCCGAGGACGGCGAGGTTGTTGGACGTCTGTAGGGTCCTCAGGTCGAAATCTGTGCGGCTCATGCCGAGGAACGGCTTGAGTCGAACCCTGGCATAGTCGTAATGGAACGGGTACCGCTGCGAATCCTGGAACCAGACCCGGGTGGGATCCTCGCGCAGAATCGCGAATTTGGCCCAATGGATCGGGTTTTCCAAGAGTCCGGTCATCGGGCGGACCAGGAACGGGTCCTCGAAGGCCTGCAACTGGTTGCGGCCATCGTCGGCGCTGGTTTTTGGCCGAGAAACTACCCGGTAGAAACGGACTGTCTGGGTGGGGGCCGTGGAATCGCGGAACTCGAAATTCCCGCCATGGAACAAGGCAGCCTCTTTCCAGGCTGTGAGGTCGCTGGACACCTGCAGGGTCTGGACCCGGTTGGTCGCGTCCGCCGAGCGGAGTCCCAGCCATCCCAACGGGTCGTTCCCGATCACTTCGAGTGGCCCGGCCAGTAGTCGAACCGACATCAAGCAGGCAAACAACAGGCCTGCCGACCAACAGCGAAGCACTGCGGAGCAAGGCTCGCGATCGGCCGCACCAGGATCGCTGGTGAGAGAGGACGACAACTCGGTCATAGGAGAAGATATCGTTCGCTGAAGCGGAGATCCAATGACAGGAATCTGACACGAAGGCCCTGCCGGACGCAGCATCATTGAAAATGGATGGTTCTTGGGCTTTGGGGCGAGGCCCAGGTGGCAGGGCACGATGCCCTAATTTGAAATCATGGCGTTGTGCCGGTGTTGAGTCGGTCGGTTCAGGTCATCGACGCCCACCCACCGCACGATTCCCTGCGAATTGATTGGTGGCAACCGGCCCTCGCGGCGAGGTGCATCCCCGGTGGGATTCACTAATTGAGTTCACTCGTTGCTGAGAGTTTTTCGCCCCTTTGTCCCTCGAATCGGGTTCCTTTTTGGCGTTTCGAAATCCGGGAAACGAACCTAGCTTCTGGGGGTGGCGGAGAACTCTCCATTGGATCCTTTGGCATCGGGCTTTTTGGCCGATTTGGGAGCCGTGCGGGTCGCTTCCGACTATACTGTCCGCAATTATCGCCAGGCCTTGGAGGAATTCGTCCATTGGCATCGAGGCGTTGCCGGCGGAGTGGCGCCGGAATGGAGGCGACTGGCGCGGGATCACTTCCGGCAGTATTTGCGATGGCTGGGGCGACAGCAGTTGGGCCGAGCCTCGGTCCGCCTCCGATTGAGTGCGTTGCGCACCTTCTATCGCTACTTGCTGCGTCGAAAGGAGGTCAGCGAGCAACCGGTTCGCGGTCTTCGAGTGCCCAAGGAGGAACGGCGGTTGCCCCGGTTTCTCCCGGTTTCCGACATGGAACGTCTGTTGCGGGCTCCCCTTGAAGAACTTGGTCGCTTGCGGTCGGCCGTTCCAGATGGTCCGGCGCCCGACCCGGTTGAGTGGTTGCGGGATGCGGCGGTCCTGGAATTGATTTACTCATCCGGCCTCCGGATCAGCGAGGTGTGTGCGTTGCGCAACGATCAAGTGGACCTGAATGCCCGCACGCTCCAGGTGGTCGGCAAGGGGCGGAAGGAACGGGTGGTTCCCTTCGGTGAGCCAGCCCTGAAAGCGCTGGAGGACTACCGGGGTGCGGCGAATACGGTTCAAAGGCCGTCGGATCCGGTCTTTCAGGGGCGCAGCGGGGCAGCGCTCAGCCCGGTACGGATCCAGAGTCGTCTGAAGCGATATCTGGCCCTTGCTGGATTGGATCCAGCCCTGACTCCCCACAAATTGCGTCACAGTTTCGCCACCCACCTCCTCGAAGACGGGGCTGACTTGCGGGCCGTGCAGGAGTTGCTCGGGCACAAGAACCTCAAGACCACCGAGGTCTATACCCATGTCACGGTCGAGCGTCTCAAAGCGGTTTATGCCGCTGCGCACCCCCGGGCTTGATGTTGCGGAGGGCTCCGAAAACACCGGCTCCTCCTGAAGAACTTTTGACGGACTTGGCTTCGGTGACCAGATTAGGCCCGTCCGGTGCATCACGGCTCCGGTACTCTTGAGAACATGAGCGAAGAATCCCTGAACAACTTCACCCCTCGCGCCCAGCAGGTTTTGGCCCTGGCACGCAAGGAGGCCGATCGCTTCAACCACAACTTCGTCGGCACCGAGCACTTGTTGCTGGGTTTGATCAAGCTGGGGCAGGGCGTTGCGGTCAATGTGCTGCAGAAGATGGGGTTGGACCTCGATACCGTTCGTCAGGAGGTTGAAAAGGAAGTCCGTGGTGGCGGTGAAGGCAAGGCGGGCGGGAACATCCCGTACACACCACGCGTGAAGAAGGTTCTCGCACTGGCTGCCAAAGAAGCCAAGGCCCTGAACCATACCTACGTAGGCACCGAGCACATCCTGCTGGGGCTTCTGCGCGAGGGCGATGGTGTGGCGGCGAAGGTTCTGCGGAATCTCGAAGTCGACATCGAGCAGTGCCGTCAGGAGATCCTGAAGGAGTTGGATCCCCAGTTTCAGGCGGGTGAAGAAGAGGGCGGCGAGAAAGAGCCGTCCCCCGAGACCGTCGAGGCTGGCAAGGCGCCGCCGCGGGGCGAGAAGGGCAAGGACCAGAAGACCCCGGCCCTCAAGGCCTTCGGTCGCGACCTCACCGAGATCGCCAAGAAGGGCGACATGGATCCGGTCATCGGCCGCAGCAACGAGATCGAGCGGGTCATCCAGATCCTGTGCCGCCGTACCAAGAACAACCCGGTGCTGCTGGGTGAGGCGGGCGTGGGCAAGACGGCCATCGTCGAGGGTTTGGCCCAGGAGATCGCCAAAGGCAACGTGCCCGAACTGCTGGCCTCCAAGCGGGTGGTCACTTTGGATCTCGCGCTGATGGTTGCCGGCACGAAGTACCGCGGCCAATTCGAAGAGCGCATCAAGGCCGTGATGGATGAGATCAAGAAGGCCAAGAATGTCATCCTTTTCATCGATGAGTTGCACACCATCGTGGGAGCGGGTTCGGCCGAGGGCACCATGGATGCCTCCAACATCTTCAAGCCCGCCCTCAGCCGCGGTGAGCTCCAGATCGTGGGAGCCACGACGTTGTCCGAGTACCGCAAGTACATCGAAAAGGATTCCGCTCTCGAGCGCCGCTTCCAGACGGTGAAGGTGGAGCCGCCTTCGGTCGAAGACGCCATCGCGATTCTCACGGGACTCAAGTCGAAGTACGAAGACCATCACAAGGCCGAGTTCACCGCCGATGCCGTGGAGGCTTGCGTGAAGCTTTCAGATCGCTACATCACGGCCCGTTTCCTGCCCGACAAGGCCATCGATGTGCTCGATGAAGCGGGTTCCAAGGCTCGGATCGGCGCCATGCAGCGCCCGCCTAACGTCAAGGACGTCGAGGCCGAGATCGAGTCGCTGCGTCAGAAAAAGGAGCAAGCCATCAAGGATCAGGACTTCGAGGGCGCGGCCCAGTTGCGCGATCAGGAGAAATCCGCCAAGGAACGCCTTGAGAAGACGTTGGCCGACTGGAAGACCGCCAAGGACGAGAAGCGGGTGGTGGTTTCGGAGGACGACATCTTGCAGGTGGTAGCCAAGTGGACGGGTATTCCTCTCAAGCGGATGGGTCAGTCCGACATGCAAAAACTTCTGGCCATCGAAGACGAATTGGCCAAATCGGTCGTCGGCCAGAAGGATGCCGTGGCGGCTTTGGCCAAGGCACTGCGCCGGGCCCGTACCGACCTCAAGGATCCCAAGCGCCCGATCGGTTGCTTCGCATTGCTCGGCCCGACCGGCGTCGGCAAGACCCTGTTGGCCCGCACGCTGGCTGAGCAGATGTTCGGCAGCAATCAGGCCCTCATCCAGCTCGACATGTCCGAGTACATGGAGAAGTTCACCGTCAGCCGATTGATCGGCTCGCCGCCGGGCTATGTGGGCTATGAGGAAGGCGGTCAATTGACCGAGAAGGTGCGTCGCCAGCCCTATTCGGTGGTCCTCTTCGACGAGATCGAAAAGGCTCATCCCGATGTGACCAACATGCTCCTTCAAATCCTCGAGGAGGGAAAATTGACCGACTCCTTGGGTCGCGTGGTCGATTTCCGGAACACCATCGTCCTGCTGACGTCCAACGTCGGCTCCGAGGCTTTGCGCAAGCAGGGGAGCATGGGCTTCGCCAAGTCCAGCGATGACGCCAGCTACGAGGCCATGAGGGGGCGGGTGCTCGACGAGGCCAAGAAGTTTTTCCGGCCGGAGTTCCTCAACCGTCTCGACGACATCGTCGTCTTCCGTTCGTTGGGCAAACCCGAACTCAACACGATCCTCGATCTCGAGGTGGCCAAGGTGCTCGAGCGGATTCGCCGCAAGAACGTCACTGTGGTTTTGGACGACAAGGCGCGCGAGTTCCTCATCGAGAAGGGATTCGACCCGCAGTACGGAGCCCGCCCCATGCGTCGTTCCATCGAGAAACACCTCGAAGACCCGCTGGCGGAGGAAATTCTGCGCGGGACCCTCATCGACGGCGAACCGGTGACCGTCACGGCCGACAAAGACAAGTTGCTCTTCAAGCAGCGGAATGAAGCGGCCGAAGGGGCGCTCAGTTCCTAGTCTTCGGACCGAAAACGGGGCGCTTCCAATCCGTTTCAATGGCTCCCTCCCGGTGAGGTTTTCCCGGGAGGGTTGTCTTTTCGGTTGGGAAGTGAACACTGAACCCACAGGATTCAATCGTGCCGGTCCAGATCATCCATCAGCGCTTGCAAGCCTTTACAACCCAGTTGGGAGAGATCTTCCAATTGTTGGTGGAGTCGTTGCGTTCGCTGCGGCTACAGCGCCCCTCTTGGAAGGATTTCCTCCACCAATTGCATTTCGTTGGAGTCAAGAGCCAGAGCGTGGTGATCACCACCGGCGCGGCCACCGGCATGGTTCTTTGCGCCCAGACCTTCCTGCAGTTCCACAAGGTGAAGATGGACACCGCAACGGGTGCGGTGGTGAGCATTGGAATGAGCAGTGAATTGGGCCCCGTGCTGGCGGCCTTGATGCTCACCGGACGGGTCGGCGCTGCGATGACCGCCGAATTGGGTACCATGAAAGTGACAGAGCAGATCGATGCCCTGCGAGCCTTGGCTGCCCATCCGGTGGACACGCTGGTGGTGCCCCGTTTCCTCGCTCTTTTGGCCTCGGCCCCGTTGTTGACCGCTGAATCGGTGGTGGTGGGCATCATTTCCAGTTGGTTGGTTGGGGTGCATTTGCTGGGCATCGATAGTGCGTACTATCTGGTGAACATGACGCGGTACACCGATCCCCCAGATGTGCTGACAGGTTTGATCAAGTCCGTCGTTTTCGGGGGCATCATCGCGGTGGTCAGCTGCTACAAAGGACTCACCTGTCAAGGCGGCGCCGAAGGAGTGGGGCGTGCGACGACGGAGGCGGTGGTGGCCGCCAGCATCAGCATCCTGATCACCAATTTCTTCCTGACGCTGTTCTTGGCGCGCGTTTTCTACCCCTGACCTGAATCCATGATCGAGGTTCGAGACGTCACCAAGAGCTTCGGGAGCCAGCCGGTCCTGCGTGGGGTTTCCTTGGATATCCATCGGGGCGAGGCCGTGGTCATCATCGGTCGCAGCGGTGGCGGCAAGAGCATCCTGCTCAAGCACCTGATTGGTTTGCTCCAACCGGATTCCGGTACGGTGCGGGTGGATGGCGAGGACATCACGACGATGAACGAGCGCAGCCTCCTGCGTGTGCGTCGGAAATACGGGATGCTTTTCCAGATGGCGGCACTCTTCGATTCGCTGACCGTCGAGGAGAACGTGGGATTTGTCCTTCGCCGTCAGGGGTTGGAATCGGATTCCGAGATTCGTCGGCGTGTCGCCGAGGCCCTGGACATGGTGGAACTGCCCGGGATCGGCCACAAGATGCCCAGTGAGCTCTCGGGCGGCATGCGCAAGCGCGTCGGACTGGCTCGGGCGATTGTTTACCGACCCGAAATTGTGCTCTACGACGAACCCACCACGGGTCTGGATCCGATCGCTGCCGACAACATCGACCGTCTCATACGTCGGGTCTGGGAAACACTCCATGTCACCAGCATTGCCGTCACCCACGACATGAAGAGCGCCCGGACGATCAGCAATCGGATCCTCATGCTTCACGAAGGTCGGATTTACTCCGAAGGTCCCTCCGCGGAGATCCTGGAATCGACCGATCCGGTGATCCACCGCTTCGTCAACGGAATCTCTACCCCCAGAAATCTGAATGAGTGAGTCCATGGAACGAAAATCTCCCGCAACCCAGGTTGGACTGTTTGTCCTGATCGGTCTGGTGCTGATCGCAGCGTTGCTCGTTCACTTCAGCAAGGGAGCCTCTTTCTGGCGGTCGGGTCGCACCCTGCTGATTTCCGCTGGCAATGTCGGAGGGTTGGCGGTGGGCGCGCCAGTGAACATGTCGGGCGTGCGTATCGGCTCGGTGCAGGATATTTCGCTGTCGAGCGATGGTCGACGTGTGGCCATCCGGTGCCGCATCGAGAAGCCGGTCACCATTTTTGGGGATGCGCGCTTCGAGATCGAGCAGAGCGGGTTTCTGGGTGATCAGTTTGTGTCCATCATACCCACCAAGAATGCTGCTCCTCCGCTTCAAGATGGAGCTGAGGTCATTGCCGTGGATCCCTTCAACTTGCAGGAGGCGGCCCGCAGTGCGGTGGGACTGATGACCCGATTGGATCAGGTGGTGGACCGGGTGGATCGCATGATCTTATCGGCCTCCACACTCAAGGATGTCACCAACACGCTGGCCAATTTGCGGAAGACTTCCGAGCGCTTGGACCGCACGCTCATCGAGGTGGAATCTCTCGTGTCTTCCGAGAAACCGGTAGTCTCGGCCACGGTGAGCAATTTCCAGGCGTTTTCCGCGACGCTGACCCCGCTGTCGACCCAAGTGGGTGCCTTGGTTTCGCGAGCTGACTCGCTGTTGGTCCGGGCCGATTCGGTGATTTCGACCAATGAAACCAGTCTTCGCGAGACGTTGGGTGGTTTGCGGGACGCCTCTTTGTCGGTGCGCGACATCACCCACGATCTTCAGGCAGGTCGCGGTGCAGTGGGAGCTTTGCTGAAAGATCCCCGGCTGCAGGCGGAATTGGGTGCCACGCTGGGCAATATGGCCACGGTGTCGAGCAACCTCGCTCGCAACGGTCTTTTCTGGAAGCCCCGTCGTGTCGAACCCTTGACCAACACCACCGGATACCCGGGACGTGGTCCATTCCGCTGAGTCGGACAGGGCGCGCGGATTGACAGTCGCGCACAGGGCCCGGACCTTGTCTTCATGGAACTGGTGACATTGTCCCGAGTCTTCGCACCGGCCGAGGCGGATCTTTTGGCAGCGCGTTTGGAGGCGGCCGCTTTCACGCCTTTCGTTCACGGGGTCGAGGCTGCCCTCAGCATGGAGGGGTATTCCATGGCCTCCGGCGGCATCCAAGTGAAGGTGCCCGCCGATCAGGCGGAAGCGGCCCGAAAATTCCTCGCGGAGGCCCCGATGGCGGATGATTGGGCTGACCGATTTCGGACCGTGTACGACCGAGCCATGGAGGCTTTCCACTCCGGGCGGACCTCGGTGACCACCTTGTGCAATCCGGCTGATACCGCATTTCTCCGTGAGAGCGGGTGCTCGGTGCAGGAGTTGTTCGATTTCATCGAGGATGCGGCCGGATGGGGGGAACCCGATTTTCAGAGCGTTCTCGAAGTGCAGCAAATCCGTCGGGACCACTTCCTTGGACCCCTGCGCGGTCAATGGTCTGGCAAAGTCGTGCCGATGTCCGAGTTGCCTCTGAAGACGGATGCAGTCGATGGGATCGCTTGGCTGCCTCGGTTGATGGTCAAGGCACGCCTCAAACTCCGCGGTGAAATGCCTCCGGACCTGATGTACGGGTGTGGGGGCGATCGCCCGTTTCTTCGACGGATGGGGATGACGCTTCCAGGGTTCCTTGAATTGGTGCGCGACTGCGGTGACGACGACCGCGCCATCATCGAAGCCGTGAAACGTTCCCGCGATGGGGCTTCGGGTCGGTGACAGTGCGGCCCGGGACAGCGAGGCCGGAAATCCTCGGGGTCTCAGTCTAGTTCAGCACAAACGCGGCGTCCCGGGTCTCCAGACGGATCTTCTCCGGGATGCGGTTCGGATCGATGCGCACCATCACCCGATGGTTGCCGGCGCTCAAGGCCACGGGACCGGTCACCTTCGCTCCGTCCACCCAGAGTTCGGTTCCCACTGAGGCGGTGAGTTGGAAGCGCACGGTGCCTGGTTGAGCCAGTTGCACCTCGGTCAGTGCCAGCACGGCGATCTTGGAGGTCCAGAAATTGGCCTTGGTCGCACCTTCCATGAGGGTTCGGGTCAGGTCGCCATTGACCCGTGAAAGGACCTCGTTCCAGCGCTTGTCTTGCAGCGAGGACTTCCACATCCAGTCGGACTGTCCATTTTGCTGGTCGGTGTGGAGGACGTTGGCCAAGCGCCATTTGCGCGCAACGCCGCCCTTGCTGGCATCGAACTCACCGGGCTTGCCGAGTTGGGAGAGGAATGCCACCAGATCGAGTTGTTCGGTTTCGGTGAGCGAGTCGAGGAGTCCGGCCGGCATCAAGGAAGCGGTGGCCTGATTGCGGGACTCCAGATTCGACTTGGCGACGGCGATCTCCTGGTTGGCCGTTCCGCGCAGGACGAGTTCACTCGTTGATTCGCGGACGACCGTTCCTGAGAAGGTTTGGCCGTCCTTCGTTTCCACCACGACACCATGGTAGCCCTCCTTGATCTTGGCGTTGGGCATGAGCAGCGATTCCACCAGGTAATCGGGCTGGGCGCTGGCACCGATGGAGGTCATGTCCGGCCCGACCCTTCCGCCGGCACCGCCGATGGCGTGGCAGGTGGTGCAGGCCAGATCGGAACGTCGGTAGACGAGTTCACCCCGCTGAGGGTTGCCCGAGGTCGACGCCTTGGCCGCCATGTCGCGGATGAGTTGCCCGGTGAAGGCCTGTGTGTCGGCAGACAAACCGGACCCCTTGGCGAGGGTGAGCACCAGTTCCATGTCGTTGCGGCCACCTTCGCGGGCCACCCGCATGCCGGTCCGCGCGGCGGCGACCGGGATGCCCGATGCCGGCAGCAGTGCGGCCAGGTTTTTTCCAGCGCCTTTGATCGCCAGGAAAGAGCGCCAGAATTCCTGTGCGACCTGCTCTTGATCCAATCCCTGAACAGCGTTCACCAATGCCGGACCCGCACCGCCCAGATCCAGGGCCGCCCAAGTGAGGACCGCGCGGCGTTGTGTGGTGGGATCCTTGTCGCTGGCCAGTTGCTTGAGGAGGGGCAGGCTGCTCGAACCCTGCAGGCGAAGGACTTCAAAAACCGTGGCTCGCACTTGTTCGGAAGGGTCTGCGGCCAGTCGGCTCAGGGATTCTGCAGGAGGCGGAGTCTTCCAGTCGCCGGACAGGCGCAAGGTGGCTGAACGCACCGATTCATTGGACGATTGGAGCAAACCGATGATGCCCTTCGCGTCGCCCTCGGGCCGCACCTTGCGGTTACGGGCCGCTTCACCAAGCGCCGACAGGGCTCGCGCCGTGGCGGAATCATCGAAGCCGCCGGTGACCGTCTGCTGGAGCAAGGCACCCAGTTCCTTGGGCCCACCCGCCTGACCGATGAGTTCGATCCACGGTCCTGAACCGTCCCGTGGCAACCGACGCTCCTGGATCACTCGGCCGAGAACGCGGCTGGACTGATCCGGACGGATGGCCTTGAGCGCGAAGGCCAATTGCTTTTCCCGCCCTTCGGATTTCCAGGCACCGGATTCGAGCGCCGCGATCCACGGTTCCGAGAGCTCATTGATGGTCAGCCAGAGGGCGTAGTCCAAGGTGGGATCCATGGTCTGGTCGAGGACACCCAGAGCCAGTTCAGCAGACCGGGCGCCATGGATCTTGGCCAAGGACCGGAGTGCCTCGAGACGGACACGCGGATGGGGGTCTTGAACCAGTTTGGCGAGGGTTTCCAATCGCTGGGCGGCGTCGGCGGCGGTGTCAGCCTGGGAAGCGACCGGGGCAAGCAGCAGCGCGCTGGCGAGGACGAGTCTGCGGAACATGCTGAAACCATCGAACGGGAAGGCCACCACCTTCAAGCATCGGCTCATCAAAAATCCGAGCTTCGCGAGATCGTCGTGAGACGGGGCAAGCCCGGGGTCAGGGGGCTGTCTTCTTGATCAAGGCCCTCAATTCGACGTGTTTGCCATTGGCCGGGTTGAAACCTTCGCTGCTGACCGTGACCAGTTTCGGATATCGCTGGACTGCATGGCGGAAAACCTCGCCATAGGGCAGCACACAAACCCGAGAGCCCGGTTGAGCGAGAAATTCCAATACGGCCGACTCGTCATCCAGATGCTGGATCCAGGGCCCTCCGTTGGGACGCAGGTACCAGTATAAACTGGGTTCATGGAATTCAAAGGTGGCCAACTGACTGTCGCGATCGATCCAGCTCCGGCATTCTTGCGCCAGGCGCGGAACCGGCAACATGCGTGCAAAGAAACCGATTCCTGGAATGGCCACGATCATCAGGATCGCAGCCGTGGCCACTGTCAGGCGGCGGATCCATCGGTCCATCCCTGGCGCATCGGCGATGGTCTTCCCCAGCCAAAGGGCGATCAATGGAAACGCCGGCAGGGTATAGTGCGGGAGTTTGGTCCGGATCAGGGTGAACACCACGAAGACACCCAGAACGCTGGTGGCGAGGTACCGATCGATGGGGAACAACGGGCCGGAGGAACGGCGCTTCCAGAGGGACCTCACCAACCAAGGAGACCAGGGAAGGAATCCGACCATGAGCATCAATGGGTAGAACGGCAGGCTGCCCAGATACCCTCGCAGGCCCTTGAGTCCATGACCTTCCAAGACTCCGACCGACCTGGCAACCACATGTTTGCCGATGCCTACTTGAAAGAATTCACCTTGGGTGTCCACCAGGGCAGGTATTCCCCAGAGGGCGACGAGACTCAAAGTCAGCAGGCCTCCCGTCCACCAAAGACGGGCTTGTCGCCAAGGACTAGGAGGTTCCGAAGGCGTGTCGAGGCGACCCCATGCGAGCAGAATGGCTGGAAGTGCTGCCAGCCAGGCCACCGGTCCCTTCGCCAAAAATCCCAAGGCCAATGAGACGAAGAACAGCCAGAACCAAGTTCGGACCGCGTGCCGGCCTTTGCCAGTCTGATGCAGTTCCCAACCGGACCAACTGGTGAGGGTGAAAAAGAAAACCATGGTCATGTCGGCGACGGCGAGGTGGGCGTGGACGAAGGCCTGGGGACAGGCAACCCAGAGGATGCCCGATATCAGACCCGCCCGATCACCGGCCAGACGTCGGCCCCAACAGGCCAGCAAACCAGCGGTCAACGTGGCGCAGAGAACCGAAGGCAATCGGACAGCCATCTCCGAGTAGCCCAACCAGAACATGCTCCCGGCCTGGAGCCAGTAAATCAGGGGAGGTTTGTCGAAACGGTACTGACCGTTCAAATGCGGCACCACCCAGTTGCCGGATTCGAGCATCTCCCGGGAGGCTTCGGCAAAACGGGGCTCGTCCCGATCCATCAGTGGCAACCGACCGGTTCCTGAACTGAAGCAGAAAAACGCCCCTGCCATGAGGAGGATCCAGACCCACACAGGAAGCTTGGTTGAGTCGCTCGATGAGTTGCCGGGCACATCCATCGGTCATGAGGCTGACAAAAGTGGTGAGGATCGGAAAGTCGAAGGGTGGTATTTCGACCTGCAGGTCTGTCGATTTTCAAAGAACCCAGGCTGAGTTGGTTTTTCCGGTTTGTTGCATGTCACTGGAGGACCTTTGGTCTTAGTCTGGATGCGTGCCGCCCATGCACGATTTTGATTCATCCCTTCCGAGTGAAGGGGGTTCCGGAGCCGATTCCGGGCGCCGGTATCGAGGCTGTCTTCGATTCCCGGGAGCGCTGTCGGTGTTGATTGGCCTCTCAGTCTTGGGCGTTTTCCTTTGGGGCGATGATTGGTTGCGATCCCAGCGCCAGCACATGATTGGCAAAGATTGGTCGGTCATGGCTTTGGCCATCAGTGGTTCTGCCAACGGGATCGTTTTGGTGCCCGCGATTCTGGGTTTGGCCCTCTGGTTCAGAGTCCGGGGGCAACCCAAATTGGCTCGTGCGTGGATGGCGATCTTGTTCGCGGGGGTTCTGGCAGGGTTTGTCGGCACAACCTGCCGCACTCTCATCGGTAGGACCCGACCGGAAGTTCCGGTGGAGCAGGGATGGTTTGGTCCACGAAAAGATGGACAATGGATCTTGGGGCGACACGCCTACAGCGCCTTTCCTTCAGGTCATGCTTCCATCGCGGCGGGTGCTGGTTTCATGACTTTCCTGTTTGGCCGGCGTGCTGGATGGATGGGGCTTGTTTATGCCTTGGCCGTGGCCTGGTCCCGGTTTCACTTGGGAGCTCATCGGGCTTCCGATGTTTGGGCCGGTTTGATGGTGGGTTGTTGGGTGGCTGCTGTTTTGCGGCCACGGGTCGAGGGTTGGGTGAACCACGGAATCACACCGGAATGGTGGCCTCGCCGGCTGAGATCTCAGGGTTCCATTCCATCAAAACGAGAGTGATGCGCCTCCTGTTGGACTTGAAGAATGGCTCTCCGGTAGGCGATGAGGAATGATTTCCCCGGCGGAGCTGTTGGTTTTTGTAGCTTTTACTTAAGTTTTTTTATCATCGGACGATAAGCTGCCGAGGCCGTGTTCAGGGTTTTGTTCAGGTGCCTTGTTCAGGTGCTGGTAGAAGGCTCTGATACTCCACTCGATCAAACCATGCAGATCCAGACTGTTCACAACCGAATCATTGTCCAAACCGCCACTGCGGTGGCCGTTCCAATAGTGGCACTGACCGCGCGCTGGGTTCTGGGGGAGGGAGTAGGCAAATATTCGAGCCTGTGGATTGTAATGGTTGGTTCGGTCTTGGTCGCGGGATTGGGATGGCTGACTCGTGGCGCACTGACCGAGTACGAAAAGGTTCCGGCCACGACCACCGATTCCAATGAGGAACACATCAAGGCCTTGGACAAGGCCACCAAGTCTTTGGCGGTTGCCATAAGGAAGGCAAAAGACCTCGAAGCCCAGAATCAACGCCTTCAAGACCGGTCTCTGTCGTTGGAGTTGAAGTTGAAGGAGCTGGAGACAGCAGATGTCCCTCAAGAGCTTCCGAAGTCGGTGGGTGTCATCGAAGGCTTGAGGAGGGTCATTGATTTTGCCGGCGAGCGAGCCACGACCACTTTGACGGGAGGGTCCCAATTGGAAGTGGGTTTGGCCTTGTCCAAGGAAGAGGTGGAAGGGGTTCAGTCGATGTTGGACTCCTTGGGGCGGAAGTTGGGGCGCCCCCCGGTTGAGTTGCTCCTCGAGGCCACTGCTGGAGACAACCTGCCGCGGATCTTGATTGTCGAAGATGATCTTACCAGTCGTCGACTCATCAAAGCCCTCTTGCCTAAGGATCTGAAAGCCGTGGTCCTCGAGGCCGAAGACGGTGCGGTTGCGCTCCAGATGATGGAGGAGCCTCCGTATCCCGACGTGGTCATCTGTGATGTCCTGATGCCCAACATGGACGGTTTGGAGTTTGTCACCCGTCTTCGCGACTTGCCGCGGTTTTCCAACACCCCGGTCGTGATGATATCGGCCAACGCCTTCAAAGAGAATGTGGCCAAGGCGGCTGCGCTGAAGGTCAATCGTTTCTTGCGGAAACCATTGGAACGGAAGGATTTGTCCGAGGCGATCGAATCCGCGCTGAAGGATATGAGCGGCAAGGATTCCTCGATATCCAAAGCTCAGAAGCGTCTGTGTCTCGACGACCGGGCCTACTTCGAATTGTCGTCCGGCTTCTCGCGGGCGATCAGTGAATCCATCACGTTTGTGCGATCCTCCATCAGTCGGGATCGTTGGCAGTTGGCGACCATCCGGATCAATGCACTCAATGGATCCATTCAGATGGTCGGAGATGAACGCCTCTCAGTGGCCATCAATCGAGTTGAGAATCAGTTGAAGAAGTCCGACGTCAATGGAGTCACCGTCGAACTGGAAATTTTGGAGCAGGAAAATGAACGTTTCATGCGCACGCTCGTTCATTCCTTCAATGGTCTGGAACTTCAGGAAACAGCCGAGAAAGGCGGGGACAAATAAGGTGGGCGGTTGTGTTCGCTTTCTGACAGGAACGTTATGCGGTTGCGATGGAATGCCTCCTTCCTCAATCACGAAGGGGGCCGTAGCCTTCTCGGGTGATTTCGCTGGCTGACACCTCTGCGGGACAGGAGCCCACCGACTGGGTCGGGCCTGTCCGGGAGATTTTTTCCCAAACCGGGCTTTTGTCCCGGGCCAGCAATTTTGAGTATCGGCCTGAACAACAGCAAATGGCCGTGGCGGTGGCCTCCGCACTTCAGGATGGACGTCACTTGCTGGTCGAGGCTGGCACAGGGGTTGGAAAGAGTTTTGCGTACCTGATTCCGGCCATCCTGTTTGCCGTGGGGCGCAAAAAGAAGGCCGTGATATCCACGCACACCATCAACTTGCAGGAGCAGTTGGTGGAGAAGGACTTGCCTGTCCTCAAACAGGTGCTCCCGGTGGACTTCAGCTTTGCGATGCTGAAAGGACGTTCGAACTACCTGTGCACCCGGCGCCTTCGCAAGGCGTTGTTGCAATGTGACTCGCTGTTCACCTCGCCGGAGGCGGCCGAATTGCGACGGATCGAGGAATGGAGTCGCACGACCCAAGACGGTTCCCTGAGCGATTTTTCCGTCGAACCCGACCCCAAGGTCTGGGAGCACGTTTGTTCTGAACGTGGGTTGTGCACGCCCAAGAAATGCGGTTTTCAAAGTGATCAAGCCAAGTTGGGGCCGGTTTGTTTCTTTCAGCGGGCCCGCCAGAAGATCCTGGGGTCCGATGTGTTGGTGCTCAATCACACGCTCTTTTTCACTCTGCTCAATGGAGTCGAGGCCGATCCTGAAGGCGGGGTCCTCTTCAAGAACGACTTCGTGATCTTCGATGAGGCCCATACCGTGGAATCGGTGGCAGCGCGTCACATTGGGGTCAGCGTCAGCAGTGGGCAGGTGCGCTACGCCTTGCAGCGATTGTGGAATCCACGGACCGAGAAGGGTTTGCTCTCGACCCTGCGATCGGCGGCCAATGTCCGATTGGTGGCCGATGTTCTGAAGGAGACGGACGATTTCTTCGTGCGGGTCGAAGACTCCTGTCAGGAGTTGGCCCGATCGGCGACCCCGGGGGCCTTGGAACGGGTTTCTTCTGGTGAACCACCATCCCGGGTTTGGAAGGAATTGCGGATCCGCAGACCGGATCTCGTCCAAGACAGCCTGACCTTGCCCCTGCAGCGATTGCGGGAGCAAATCCATGAACTCATCCAAACCTCCGAAGACAAGGAGACCGGCGAGGAGTTGATGGAATGCAACCGTCGCCTCGCTGACCTGAAAGTGGCGGTTTCCACCTTCTTGAGCCAGACGGCCGAAGATCATGTCTATTGGGTGGAACGCTCCGGGAAGACCCAAAAGAATCTCTCCCTGAACGCCGCTCCGGTGGAGGTTGCGGATTTTCTGCGTCAGCGGCTCTTTGAATCGGGAACCTCCGTCATCCTGACCAGTGCCACCTTGGGGACGGCAGGCCCCGCTGGATCGGCGGCGCTGTCTCCGCCTTCGACGCAACGGTCAGCAGCCTCCCTGATGGCCGCTTCCGGGTCGGTGTTTCAACGGGCGGGAGCCATTCCAGCGCTTCGCTATGTGGCCGGGCGGGTGGGTGGCGAAGAGGCCCACGGACTGCAAGTGGGTTCCCCCTTTGATTATCCGCGCCAGATGACTCTCTTCGTGGCTGGCAAGATGCCGGACCCCCGCGACGCCGGTTACGAGGATGCCCTGGTCCACTGGATCGAACACTTCGTCACGCGGACTCATGGGAAAGCCTTTGTGCTGTTCACCAGTCACCGGCTGATGCTCCAGGTCGCCGGCCGGATGGAGTCGTTTTTCAGTCGGTTGGGGGTGGAATGCTATGTGCAAAACACCGGCATGCCCCGGTCGACCATGCTCGAGAAATTCCGGGAAAACCGGGACTCTGTGCTCTTTGGGACCGACAGTTTTTGGCAAGGAGTGGATGTGCCTGGCGAGGCTTTGAGCAATGTGATCATCACCCGTCTGCCCTTTGCAGTTCCGGATCATCCCTTGGTCGAAGCCCGGATCGAGCGCATCGAAGCCCAAGGAGGCAATGCCTTCAGTGATTTCAGCCTTCCGGAAGCCATCCTCAAGTTCCGACAGGGGGTCGGCCGTCTCATCCGGACCAAGACCGATACCGGGATCGTGGTCATCCTGGACAATCGCGTGCTGACCAAACGGTATGGGAAGGCCTTTCTCGAATCGGTGCCGCCGTGTCCGATGGAGATTGTCTGACGAGCAGGTCGGAATCGGTCCCGAATCTGATTCTTCCTGCCCGACTGAATGGTTCAATGCTTCCCTCGCGCCTCCCCGCTTCGGTAGGTTGGGCCCGTGCATTTCCGTAAGGTGACGTTGGTGGGCGTGGGCCTGCTGGGCGGTTCGCTGGGTCTGGCGCTTCGGCGCCGAGGTCTGGCGGATGAGGTCCAGGGCTTCGTGCGACGTGCCTCCTCGGTGGCCGAATGCTTGGCTCTGGGTGTGGTGGATCGGTGTTCACGGAGTTTGGTTGAGGCAGTCACCGACGCGGATCTGGTCGTCTTGTGTTCACCGGTGGGGCAGATGCCGGATTTGTTCCGGGAGATGTCCCGACACTTGTCCGCCGATTGCCTGGTGACTGATGTGGGGAGTGTGAAATCCGATTTGGTGGCCGAAGTGGAGCCGCTGGCTCAAGCGGCCGGGGTTCGGTTTGTTGGAAGCCATCCGATGGCCGGCGCCGAGAAAAGTGGACCAGCGCACGCCCGGGTCGACTTGTTTGACGGTGCTGTCTGTGTGGTGACTCCCACGTCGGCCAGCGATCCGGCCGCCGTGCTGGCGATCCGGTCGCTGTGGGAAGCGGTGGGTTCGCGGGTGATCCAGATGAATCCCGTCCTCCATGACGATTTGGTGGCCCGCTCCAGTCATTTGCCGCATGTGGTGGCTGCAGAACTGGCCAATTATGTCCTGAGCCCGATCCATCCGAAGGAGCAGGCCGACCTTTGCGCGGGTGGCTTCCGGGATACGACCCGCATCGCTTCCGGATCGCCGGAGATGTGGCGTGACATCGCTTTGGCCAATCGCCGCCATCTCTCCCGCGTGTTGGGAGTCTTCATTGAAGATCTCTCCGAATTCCGATTGGCCCTGGATGCCGGGGAGTCAAAGTCCATCGAAGACTTCTTCCGTCAGGCCAAATCCCGGCGGGATCTCCGCTATCCTGATTCCGAGTCCAAGAAAACCGCCTGAGACGATGCCGCTGCCCGACCTCATCGAGATTGTTCCTCCACCCCCACCGGCTTATGTGTCCATCACGGTGCCGGGATCCAAGAGCATCACCAATCGTGCGCTCATCTTGGCGGCCTTGTCGTCGGGAACGGTCACGCTGACCGGGGCCCTCTGGAGCGAGGACACCCAGGTGATGACCGAGTGCCTGCGCCAGATGGGCTTCGCTGTAGGGGTGGCTCCCGACTATGCCGAGGAAGCCAACCGCGTCATCCAGGTGGAGGGTCAGGGCGGGCGTATACCGAAGGCGGGCACCGAATCGTCTCCCTTGGAACTGCATGTGGGCAACGCCGGTACCGCGGCCCGATTTCTGGCGGCGATGGTTTGTTTGGGTGAGGGGAGTTACCGTTTGTCGGGAGTGCCCCGGATGCACGAACGCCCCCAGGCAGCCTTGCTGAAGGCGTTGCGCTCCTTGGGCTACCGCGTCGATGCGCCCGGAGACCGTTTGCCTGCGGTCATCCATGGCACCGGTCCGCGTCGCGCCTCGTGTCAGGTGAGTGTGGCGGACAGTTCGCAATTTGCCTCGGCCTTGCTCCTTTCCGGCAAGGTTGCGGGTTGGAAGGTGGGAGTGTCCGATGCCAATCCGGATGAACTGCCTTATGTCGAAATGACTCGTCTTTTGATCGAGTCGTTTCCTCATTCGGGTGGGGAATTCCAGATCGAACCCGACGCTTCGAGCGGCAGCTACTTCTGGGGGGCTTCCCGCTTGCTGGGTAAAAACCGGGTTGATGTGGCGCGGTGGCCGGGTTCGGGCTGGCAGGTCGATGCGCGCTATCCCGACTTTCTCGATCTTCCCTCCGAGGTGTCCCGCGAGCGCGACTTGGGTGACAGCATCATGACGGCCATCGCCTTGGCTCCGCTGGAAGATCACCCGGTTCGCTTCACCGAGTTGGGTCGCCTGCGTCTTCAGGAATGCGAGCGCGTTCAGGCACTGCGCACTGAATTGACCAAGTGCGGAGCCAGCGTGGCCGAGTCCGGCGACTGTTTGTTGATCCGCCCATCCATCTTGCATGGAGCTGAAATCGAAACCTATGACGATCATCGTATGGCGATGTGTTTCGGCATGCTCGGACTGAGAATCCCAGGGATGCGACTGCGCAATCCGCGCTGTGTCCGCAAGACCTTCCCCAATTTCTTCCGCAAATTGGCTGGGACGCCTCCTTTTGGTCTGGGAGCGATCATTCTCGATGCCTCTACGGGTCGTGTGCTTCCCCTGAACGAACTCAACGCCGAATGAAGTCCCTCTCTCTCAAACTGCCCCAGGTCATTGCCGTCGATGGACCGAGCGCCTCGGGCAAGGGGACCTTGTCCCGTCGCATGGCCCGTGAGTTGGGTTACATCTACGTCGACTCGGGTGCGATGTACCGGACTCTCGCCTGGCACTGTCTCCAGCGCGGGATTCGATTGGAAAAACCCATGGCTGAAGCCGACGAGAAAGCCGTCATTCGTCAGCTTCGCAGTTGGAAATGGGAGCTTCGGGTGATCGAAGGCCAGGCTTGGATCCATGTGGATGGCTATTTTCCTGCGACGGAGATCCGCACCGATGTTGTCGAGAAAGCGGTGCCGGTTGTGGCCCAAATCGGCAAGGTCCGTGACTGGATGGTCGCCCGTCAGCGGGACTGTGCCGCACTGGGCCCCTTGGTGATGGAGGGGCGCGACATCGGAACGGAAGTGTTTCCGCTGGCTCCAGTGAAGTTCTTCCTCGAGGCCGATGCGGCTGAGCGTCAGCGGCGGATCGCCGACCGCGGTGGTTCCACCGACGGAGCCTGGCGGGACAGCATGGACATCCATCGAAAGAAGGGCGCGTTGATCCCGGCCTTGGATTCCATTCGCATCAACAACACGGGGCAGACTCCGGACGAAACCTTCGCCGTGTTCATGGGGCATGTCCGGGAACGTCTGGGCTCCTTGGGCAGTTCTGGAATTCCCAAGCAGGGTTGAAACGATGATGCCGATCTACCGCTGGATGCAGATCGGTGAGTGGCTGAGCCGGAACGATTCAACTGAATCGTTGCGACTGAGCCGAAGTTTGAGCCGGTTGTTGGGATCGTGGGTTTGGTTGGGGCTATTTGCGGTGCTCCACTGGGTCCAGGGCGCCGGCAGCGAAGTTTTGGTTGTTTACAATGCCCAAATGCCCGCCTCCGAGTCGGTGGCTCGTCACTACGCGCGTCGGAGGTCAGTTCCGGATTCTCAACTCCTGGGCCTTCGGCTTCCGGAAACCGGGACCATTTCCCGCGCCGAATACACATCGGCCATCGAGGAGCCGGTCCGCCAATACCTCGTGGACAAGGGATTGGCGGAGTGGGTTCCGGATTCCAGCCCACTGCCGCAAGGCCGCAAGTCATCGGCCAAGAATCGTTTGCGTCTGATGCGTTCGGAGATCCGTTACCTGCTTCTGTGTTATGGGGTGCCGTGGTACATCCCGCAGGATCCGTCGATGCGCAGTGACATCCAGGGAATCCCGCCCCAATTCCAGCGCAATGACGCATCGGTGGACGACGAGTTGGCCTTGTTGCCCCGCCTGGGTTTTCACGATCCGATCGCGACTGCCCCCAACCCAGTGGTCGGGGCCACCAACGCCGCGCGGATCCACCCGACCAATGGGGTCTTCATGGTGACTCGGTTGGATGGGCCCACGCCGGAAATTGCCAGAGGCCTGGTGGACAAGGCTCTCGAGGCGGAGTCGCGCGGCCTTTGGGGGCATGCCTACATCGACATGCGTGGCCTCACCAATGGGCCCTATTTGCCGGGTGATTTGATGATCACCAATGCTGCCATGGCGGCCAAACGACTGGGTTTCGAGACCTTCGTGGACAACCTGCCCGCGAGCTTGGGGGTGGGGTATCCACTCAGTCAGGTGGCCTTGTATGTCGGGTGGTATGACAGCGGGGTGACGGGCCCGTTCTATCGGGCCAACGTGGAGTTCCTGCCAGGAGCCTTTGCCTATCACCTGCATTCCTTCAGTGCGGCCAATTTGAGATCCGCCTCCGAAAACTGGGTGGGTCCGCTTTTGGCACGTGGAGTCACCGCAACCATGGGGTGTGTGGCCGAGCCTTATCTGGATTTCACTCCGAATCCGTCGATGCTGTTGGAGCGGTGGGGATACGTCGGCATGACCTTGGGCGAGGCGTCGATGGCCGCTCATCCTGTGTTGTCGTGGCAAACGGTGGTGGTGGGAGATCCCTTGTACCGGCCATTCGGGCGTCCGCTGGTCGAGGACGGAAAACGCTTGGATGCGGCCAATGATCCCTGGGCCGCCTACGCGCTGGTTCGACATGCCAATCAACAACTCATGGCAGGTCGCCCCGCTGAAGCCGTTCGCGATCAATTGGAGCAGCAGCGCTGGGCCACCACCCATGCGACCGTGGCTGAAAAAATCGCCCGGCTTTACTGGACTGGGATCCGCGTCCGCAGGGCTTTGGATTGGTACGACACGGCACTGAGTCTGACCAATGCCACGCCGATGCAGCGCCGGCGTTTGTTGTCCGACAGCATCGAGGCGCATCGTGTTTTGGGACAGCCCGCCGAGGCATTTCGTTACTTGGAACAGCTCATCGCCCATTCACCTCCGGATGTGGATTTCCAGGAGTTGCGTATCCGCCAACTGCAGTTTGCCCGCGAGATGCGGGATGTGGAGAAGGTGGCGGCCATTTCCAACGAGGTCCGCCGTCTGAGCGCCAAGCCCTGATCCGTTGGGTACCCCTTCGCAGCCATGACTCCAGAAGCCCTTTTGCACCTCGCCGGGTCGGATCCTGTGATGGGCCGCCTCATCCGGAGAATCGGTGACTGCACCCTGAATCCGGAGCCTCAGCGGACTCCGTTCGAGTCGCTGGTCCGGGCCGTGGCCCACCAGCAACTGCATGGCAAGGCGGCTGAGACCATTTTGGGGCGCTTTCTCGCGCGATTCCCTGGCCGTCGGTTTCCCAAGCCTGAAGACCTTGAATCCGTCACCGATGCGGACCTTCGGTCCTTCGGTTTTTCTGGCTCAAAAGTCGCGGCCATCCGCGACATCGCCGCCAAGGCAATCGATGGCACCGTGCCGACTTCACGGAAGATTCGGACTTTGTCCGATGACGACATCATCGAGCGACTGAGTGCCTGCCGCGGGGTGGGGCGGTGGACCGTTGAAATGCTGCTCATCTTCAAGTTGGGGCGCCCAGATGTTCTCCCCATCGACGATTTTGGAGTCCGGGAGGGTTATCGTGTGACCTATGGATTGGACCTCCAACCTCGGCCGAAGGAATTGCTGGCCCATGGTGAGCGCTGGCGTCCCTTCCGGACAACGGCGGCTTGGTACTTGTGGCGTGCCGCTGATGCCGCGAAAGAAGCATCCAAGGGGTCGCAACCGTGAGTGGTGACTCCGCGAGGCGGGTCTGGCGGAGATGCCGCCTGGCCCGTCCCCTTCAGTTTTTTTTGCTCATCGGGTAGTTCTTCACCAAATCTTGAGCCGTTTCGCGGAGGATGCTCACCAATTCGGGCGGGCTGAGCACCGTGGCGTGGGCACCCCATCCGAGGATCCATCGGCTGATCTCTTCGAGACTTCCCAAACGCAACTGCAGTTCAACCGCTTGTTCAGGCAATTCCACCAGCACCTGTGAGGGGTGCCAGCGTTTCTCACGGATGTAGTCGGCCACGGCTCGGTTGAACCGGATGCGGACCTCGAAATCCCCACTGCGCGAGTACACGCCAAAGCTGTCACTCAAATGCCGTTCCAATGCGAATTTGGCAGGTCGCTGGAAGGTCTTTCCGGTCGGCACCGCCTGGACGATCCGTGAAGGCACGAAGGTTCGGATCGCCTTGCGGAGGTGGTCGTGTGCAAAGAGGTACCAGTCTCCGTTCACATTGCCGATGTGGTAAGGATCCACCGTGCGCTCCTCATTGGAGGCGCCAGGTTTGCGGTAGGTCAGGCGCAGCGTTTGGCCGGCGGCTGCGGCCTGGGCCAGACGATCGATGATCCCGAGGTCGACGTTGGGTTCAGCCGTGGTCCGGAACGAGATGGTTTGAGTCCATTCGGCCAGATTGAGGGAGACGGTGTCTGGCAAGGATCGTTCGAGTTTCTTGAAGGCGGTCAGCAGGCGCTTTTCAAACGGGGTGCCGCGGTACTGCTGGAGCGCTTTCTCAGCGACCACGAGGGCGAAGAGTTCTCCTTCGGTGATTTGCAAGGTGGGGAACGCATCGACCGGCTCAGTGTAAAAGAAACCATAGCGCTGGGCGCTGTAGTCGATGGGCAGGCCCATCCGGTCGCGCATGAAGTCGATGTCGCGTTGGATGGTCTTGGTGCTCACCTCAAACTCGCGGCTCAGGAACGAGGCGTTCGGATACTTGCCCGATGCGATGGCGGTGTGGATGCGCATCATCCGCTCCAAGGGCGGTCGGGACATGGGCAGTTCACGCGCGATCTTCTTCATGCCCTGAAACTGTTCCGAGACTGAGTGATTGCCAACACTGGAGCCGCCGCTTGAATGGATTGCCCAAAACGTGTTTATCCGCGCTTTGGGCTTTTGTCCCAGGCGCTGCCGTCTTCCAATTCACTGCATGACGGATCCGGAGGCGAAGTCAGTGATCGGCATCGAATGCGGTGGAACCCGAACCGTGGCGTTGGCTGCGGCGCCGGGGTTGCGAGAACCCTTGGCTCGTGTGGAATCCGGGGCGGCCAACTTGCGACTCATTTCCGACGCACAACTCGAGTCCCATTTGGGTGCGTTGAAATCACGCCTGCCCGATCCGGTGGCCATCGGCATCGGCATGGCCGGGGTGCGGACTGAGGAAGACCGACAACGACTGCAGGCCTGTGTGGCGCGGGTTTGGCCCGCTGTTCCGGTTCGCGTCGACCACGACTTGGTGAGTGCGCTGGAGGCGGCGTCCTTGGGTGCCGGCAATGCCGTCGATGCACGGGTGATCATCCTGAGTGGGACCGGTTCTTGCTGTTTTGGCCGGAATCGCCGCGGCGTGATGGCCAAGGCGGGCGGGTGGGGCCATCAGTTGGGGGATCAAGGCAGCGGTTACGCGATTGGATACGCCGGCTTGCGTGAGTCCATTCGTCAACTGGAGCAGACGGGCCGCGTCGGTGCTCTGGGACGTCGGCTTCTCAAAACAGTGGGGTTGAAGGACTGCGAAGCTTGGGTCGGCTGGATGCAGTCGGTTTCCAAGCGCGAGGTCGCCGCTTTGGCACCTGAAGTGTTTGCGGCGGCCGCTCAGGGTGATCCGGGTGCCCGGCAGGTCATCGAACGATGTCTGGGTGAATTGCTGGAGCTGGCGTTGGTTTGTGCCGAGAGGTTGGATCGCTCGGGCCGAGGACGGGTGGAATTCGTGTTGGCCGGCAGTGTTTTCCTGCGTCAACCCGGATGGCTCCCCCACATCGAGAGCGTTCTCCGGAGCGCGCGTCCTCAGGCGGTGATTCGCACTTTGGATCGCGAGTCGGTTTGGGGTGCGGTGGTCCTCGCTGAGCAGGCGTTGGCCGCCGGAGAAGTTCCCGCGGTGGCGGAAACCCCGAAGTTGGCTCGCTCGGTGCCTGCGCCCATCCCGCTTCCCCAATCGATTGGCATTTCACCGACGGAGCAGCGCAATCCTCGGTCCCATCAACTGGACCGCATGCCTGTCAGCCAAGCGATCGAGTTGATGTTGTCCGAGGACTCTCAGGTGCCGAGTGCCATCGCCCCGCATCGAGTGGCCTTGGCACGGTTGATTCGTTTGGCTGAAACCGCCATCCGCAAAGGGGGGCGATTGATTTATATCGGCGCAGGAACCAGTGGCCGCCTGGGTGTTTTGGACGCGAGCGAATGCCCGCCGACCTTTCGCACTCCGCCCGAGTGGGTTCAGGGCATCATGGCCGGCGGCGAAAAAGCCCTGCACACGTCCGTGGAAGGGGCCGAAGACGATGCCGAGGCCGGTCGCGAAGCGCTTCGACTTCGGACTGTTTCCTCGAAGGACGTGGTGGTGGGTATCGCCGCCTCCGGAAGAACACCCTATGTCTGGGGCGGTCTGGCTGCCGCCCGTGAAGCCGGAGCCCGTACCGCGTTGTTGTGTTTCAATCCGCAGCTGAAGTTCTCCCGCAGCTTCCGGCCGGATGTCGTCATGGCCATCGACGTCGGCCCGGAGGTGCTCACCGGCTCCACGCGGCTCAAGGCCGGAACCGCCACCAAGTTGGTCCTCAACATCCTGAGCACCCTGACCATGGTTCGCCTCGGGAAGGTGGAGGAGAACCTGATGATCGATCTCAACCCTTCCAACGTGAAGCTGCGCGACCGGGCGTGTCGTATCGTCCAGGAGTTGACTCGTGTGACTCCCGAGAAGTCTCAAGCAGCCTTGGAGGCATCAGGTTGGCGGGTTCAGGCTGCAGTCCAGACTCTTCGCAAAAAGCACCCGCGGACTTGATCCTGGTCAGCACCAAGGCTGGCCAAAACGACGACCAAAACGCATTTGCCAATCGCCCGGCAGGGTGTTTGCTCCAAAGAAACGTGTCGGTCAGGGACAAATCCATGAATCCCACGGTCATGCATGGTTTGGCGATCGGGCTGCTGGTCAGCTTCGGAATGGTCATTGGCATAGCCATCGTCTTCGCCACGCTCTACCGCCGGCACCTTCGAAACCTTCGATTGGCCCGACGGTGGATGGATCCGCTCACACCGCTCGTTGGATCCGGTCGGATGGCCCTGGCATTGCCGCTGCCCAACCGATGGTTGGCCATTCGCAGTTCCAACACGGCTTATCTGCGTGAAATACTTATCCTTGGCCCCGAAGAGTGCCCCCGTTGGTCCGAGGCGCTGGTTCGAGCGGGCGAACGGAGAGTGTTCGTTTCACCGCCTTTGAATGGATGGACCTTGGTCGTCGGCGCTGCCATTCCGGATCCTGCTTCGGACATTGACCAGTTGTACCGCTATTTGACCCATGTCAGTCGGATGGTCGGTGAAGTCCAGTTCTTCTCCGCGGATCGGGTCCTCAATCACCATGCCTGGGCTTTGCTTCGGGAGGGCGAGGTGGTTCGAGCCTATGCTTGGGCCAGCGAGACGCTCTGGAATCAAGGGGATACGACCCTGGACGAGCGGTTGCTGGGGCTCGTTTTCCACGATTATGGGGAAACGGTCGAGGGACCTGGAATCTGCGGTGGTCCCAACGAACAGCAAAACACCGAACGAGTTGCTTTGCTTGCGCGGCGCTGGAGCCTGGATCCCGGCGAAGCCAGTGCTCAAATCTTGAGTCTGGAAGCCTCCTCGGGCCTTCGTCCGGATGACGGCATCGCGGGGGGGAATTGAGTGGCTGAACACTGAGTCAACCCGTCCACCTCTCCGGATCATTCTCGGGACTTGAAGCCGAGCGCATCCGGGTGAACCCTGTCCTTGGCGGTCAACCCAGACTCGCCGTACCTAGGCCATGACTCGTTCCATCGGACTGAATCCTCCGAACCCCACTGATCTCCATCGACACATCAATTTGAAACTGGCTGAGATGGGGATGACCGGTGTCCCTCTGTCGGGTGGAGCCACCACTCTCGATTCCTTGCTGGAGTCTTTCATCGCCCAAGGCCGTGAAAAAGATCGGTTGCTGGCCCGTTACGCCAGCCCTGTCGATCGGCGGATCAACAATTTCCTCCACGACTACCTGTCCGACACTTCGGTGCCCCGCGAATTGCCGCGCAACAGCTTCGTTTTGGACCAGTATGGGTTGGCGCGCGTGTTGTCTCTGCCGCCCGACAAGGACGAGGTGTCCTCTCCCATGCTGCGCAGCTACCGGCTGCGCAATGGTATCCTCCACAACCCGAAATCGGACCGACGGACGACGGCGGGCATCTTCCATGTCACCGAGGGAGGCTTGCCGATTCCGGACGACAAGAAGGGCGTGCCGAAGGCGGTGTTCGGCGATTTGCTGGCCCGGGCGCTGCAGCCGCCTGCGGAGTTGATGCGTCTGCCATTCACCGCATCTGGAGCCGCTCCGGCCGCCTGCATGGTCTCTTTGCTCATCCGGCCTGTCATTTGCCCGGAGGTGCCGGGGGTCACGCCGCAAAAAAGCATGGAGATCCGGTTCTTCGTGCCGGGATCGCTGGTGGCCAATTTGGACTTTGTTGAAAGCATCTTCGGAAATGCGGGCGATCCGGTGCTGCCAGAAAATGACGCGGCCTTGGACGCCGAGCACTGGAGTGGCCACACCGGTTGCGTGATTTTGGCGCCGCACCTGAACGGCCTCACCAAGAAGGAAGTTGGACTTCCGCATCGCGACGAAGCCACCGAGCGTCAGCGTCGGGATGGGATGTGCTGGACCGATCCCCGCGAGCTCTACAACGACGGAAACGCCTTCAAACTGACCGCTCGGGATGCGTCCGGGGTCATTGTGACCCTCATCTCGGACAACTACTTCGGCTATTGCAAGAAGGAGGTCAAAACCCAGATCAGTTTTGCCGCCAACTTGTTCGGGTTGGTGGAGGAAGAACACGCTGGCGGAGCCCTCGTCTTCGCCCGTCATGATCTCGGCAGTGAATACGATGCCCAGCAGCACCGGGCCGATTTTCCTTACAGCTTCTCGGAGGTTACGCGGTTGATTCCCGAGTCCATCGACCTTCAGCCCGAAGGCTACGCGTTGGACAAGCGGTTTTCGAAAGTGGTCTACGTGCCCGAGAATGCGTGTTTTGACATCGAATCGCTCACGGTTCGTTGGGATGACGCGGGCAAGTCGCGGTCCCTTCGGCTCCGCCGGGATCACCATTACCTTCTTCCCAGCGGTTTCCGTGTGCATTTGGAGCCGCCAGCCATGCCGGGACGCGCTTGGCGTCTGGTGGGGACACGCCCCGAGGGAACACTCTGCCACAAGCCCTGCACGGTATCGGGTGGCGGCAAGAGCGAGATCTCCAAGCCGATCACGGACGCCATTCTCTTTGGTTCGGTCTTTGTCGCCGACTTGAACCAGGATTTCGACCGGGTGGCCGTGGTGTTGGCCCGCGACTTTTCCCAACGGTTCCGGGATTCAGCGCGCAATGGGCAAGACCAACGTCCCATCCTGAGCCCCCGCCGAACGCTGGGTTCGGTCATCAAGTTGCTGACACCCAGTGATGATTTCTCAGACGAGCACAATGCTTGGATCGGCTCCGTTCCCGCGCACATCCGCGAACTGGTCCTGGTGGTGAAGCGGTTCTGGCAACCTTCTTGGGGCGAGGATTGGCGTTCCCGCTTCAGTGTCGATGTCATCAACGGAACGCCCGCCAACGAACTGCGGTTGGGGCGCAAGCGTCTGGTCACCCAATTCCTGCGCGTGGGTTATGACGATGACAACGCCTGGCGCACCTTCGGACTTCGCAAGGACTACATCCCGGCTTTCAAGCTGCAGATGGAAGATGACATCACGGCGAGTGTGACCGTGCCGCGTGACCAGTTGGAGGGCTTGGATCCGCAAAGCCATTATCCATCCCTCAAGTTTGTTCAGAACACCGAGTTTCGCCTGTTCCAGCGGCCCGACGACGCCATTCATCGCGGCTACGACAAGGCTGCCGAGGCGGACTTTGCTGGCGGAGGTTGCTTCTTCAGCAACTACGAGCCCATTTCCCGCCAGGAGGCGCGCGAAATCGTTGATGATGCCATCGCGCTCAACCAGTACACCGCTCCCATGCGCGCCCTCATCGAGGCGGCGGCTGCCTCGGAACCGGGAGATGGTTCGCCAGAATGGATCGTGACCACCTCGCACCCACGGATCGTGGATGGCAAACCGTCCAAGAATCCCCGGTACCTCCAGACCCGACCGGACCTTTTGGACGAGTTGGGGCGCCATTTGACGGACATGTCGGCCCGGTTGGCTCGTCGCCTTCCCATGAATCGATCGGTGTACACGCCGGTGCACGCGGTTTTGGCCGGTCGTCGGAACAATCCAGGTGAACCGGGGGTGCGTCCGCTCGCCTGCTACGGCCCGATCCATCACATGGAATTGCCCGAGGCGTTCATGGAGTTCATCTCCAGCATGACGGGCAAGTCTCCTTCCACGACCGGGGCAGGAAGCGAGGGCGCGCTGACCAAGGGGCCGTTCAATGCGTTGCCGCCGATTTATGACCTGAACGCTGCTTTCGTGAACTTCGCTGTGTCCGAGAATCCGGTGTTCCTGACGAGCGCCGGCTACCTCGGGCCCAAGACCCGGGTCGATCACGACATCAGTCTGCTGGTTCCCGAGATTTGGTGTCGGATGGGTGTCGGGGAGCGGGATCCGGCCTTCCTGATATCCCATGGATATCTGGAAAGGGTGACCGATTTCACCCATGAGGGACGGACCGTTCCCGCCAGCCGACTCGGATGGCGTGTCACTCCGAAGTTTGTGAACGACTTCCTCGGGCGGATGTTCAACCACCCTCATGCGGTTCTGGTGGAGAACATGCTCCGACCCGAGAAGCAAGACGCCGGACAATACGCCGATTCGGTGGACAACATCGCGGCCACCCACCGCCGTGTCTCCCAGAACTACTTCGACGACGGTTCCGTGAATCAGGCAGTGCCTCCGCTCAAGGCCCTGCTCCACATCATGCGGGATGGAAACTATGAAGGTTTGCAACTGGGTGACGCGGCGTTCCGGTCGATGTTCACGCGGGAGAGCGTGCTGGGAAGCCCTTGGTACCGGGCCCGTTTGGAGATGCGGCGCGAATTGGAGGTGCGCCACTGGAACAACATCGCCACCTATCTGGAGCGGTTGCTCAGCCGTCCCGAGTATTCCCAAGAGGCCGAGAGACTGGGCTTGAGGGAGCGGCGTTCCTACGCCCGTGTCATGTTGGAACGCAGTCGCTCGGATCAACGTCTTGCGGAACTTTCTGGGAGCTTGGGCGCGGAGCCAGCGGTGTACCGGTAGTCGTTTTCCGCGAGGCATGGCCCGGGCGGGGAATGGGCATCTTCAGCCCCGGGCCGATGTTCGCGATGAGGGGCGAACAGTCCGGAATCGCTAGGCCAAGATGTTTCGCACCACCTGACCGTGCACGTCGGTCAGTCGGAAATCGCGGCCGGCGTGATGGTAGGTGAGTCGTTCGTGATCGAAGCCCAAGCAGTGCAAGATCGTGGCCTGCAAGTCGTGCACGTGGACGGGGTTCTCGACCACATGGAATCCCAAATCATCGGTGGCCCCGTAGCTCATGCCCGATCGGATGCCGCCGCCGGCCATCCACATGCTGTAAGCCTGCGGGTGATGATCCCGGCCTTGGCTGCGGCCCAGAGCGGGGTTGGATTCCACCATGGGCGTCCGACCAAATTCGCCTCCCCAAATGACCAGCGTGTCCTCGAGCAGCCCTCGTTGCTTGAGGTCGAGCACCAAGGCGGCGCTGGCCTGGTCTGTTGTCGTCGCATTGCTCTTCACATTGCCCACCACGTCGGAGTGCGCATCCCAACCTTCGTGGTAGAGGTTCACGAATCGGACGCCGCGCTCGATCATCCGTCGAGCCAGCAGACAAGCTCGGGCAAAGGAGGGCTTGGCCGGGTCGCACCCATACAGTTTCAGGGTCTCTGCGGACTCCCCGCGGAGATCCATGAGTTCCGGGGCGGAGGTTTGCAACCGGAAGGCCATTTCGTAGGAGGCGATTCGGGTTGCGATTTCTGGATCGCCCACGGTCCCAAGACGTTTCTGGTTCAGTTCAGCGACCAGGTCCAAGGTGTCTCTCTGGAGTCGGGTGTCGATGCCGTTGGGGTTGTCGACATTCAGGATGGGCGGGCCTTGATTGCGCAGGCGCACTCCGGTGTGGACCGTCGGCAGAAAACCGCTGGACCACAGTGCTGCGCCGCCGCTGAGACCGCCGCCCGTGCTCATCACCACGAAGGCGGGCAGGTTCTGGGATTCGGATCCAAGGCCATAAATCACCCAGGAACCCAGGCTCGGCCGGCCGGGCTGCGAGAAGCCGGTGTTGAAGAAGATTTGTGCGGGCGCGTGGTTGAACTGGTCGGTGCGCACGGAACGGACGAGGCAAATGTCGTCTACGATCTTGCCCAGGTGAGGCAGGACTTCCGAGATCTCCGTTCCCGATTGGCCATGGCGGGCGAACTTGAATCGTGGGCCCAACACCGCGGCGTCGGGTCGGATGAAGGCGTAGCGTTGGCCTCCGATCACCGAGGGCGGCAATGGCTTGCCCTCCAGTTTCGCCAATTCCGGTTTCGAATCGAAGAGTTCCAATTGGCTGGGCGCTCCGCCCATGAAGAGGTGGATCACCCGCTTGGCTCGGCCAGAAAAGTGCGGGGTTTTCGGCGACAGCGCGGAGGTCGATCCCGGGTTGGCAGCGGACAGCCGGTTGCCCAGGCGGTCGGTGAGCAATCCAGCGAGGGCGATCTTGCCCAGACCCACACCGCAATCGCGGAGGAAGTGACGGCGGCTGACCAAGGATGGGGGAAGGTTGAAGGGGTTCATGGCGTGGGGATGAGTGGTTGGCTTCAACCCTTGGTGATCATTTCGTCGAGGTTCAACAGGGCCCGTGACAAGGCCGCCCAGGTGGCCCGTTCCACTATGGAGCCCTCGCCGGGTCCGGCGACGGCGGCCGCGTCCAACTCCTGGGTTTGGAAGCGTTGGAATTGGTTGTTCCAAAAGGTTTCGAGGGACTGGAGTTCAGCCTCCGTGGGAGGACGGGTCATGCACCGTTGGAAGGCAGACTGGATGCGTTGGGAGACGGATCCGGGTTGTCGGGCCAGATCCCGTCCCATCGCCTGAGAGACTTCGATGAAGAACACGTCATTCAGCAAGGTGAGGGCCTGCAGTGGCGTGTTGGAGGTTTCTCGACGGGCCAGACACGACTCACCGGTCGGGGCGTCGAAGGTGTTGAACATCGCGAAGGGTGCGGTCCGCTTGGTGAAGGTGTAGAGGCTCCGGCGGTATCGGTTTTGCCCTTCGCTTGTCGGCCAGGCAGATCCGCCCCACGCAGCTTCCATCACGCCCGACGGTTGAGGAGGGTACACGCCGGGGCCGCCCATGGTGTCGGAGAGGAGTCCGCTGGCCTTGAGCGCGGCATCACGGATTATCTCCGCATCCAGACGAACCGAAGGTCCGCGTGCCAGCCACCGATTGTCGGGATCTTGGGTCAGGTGTTCAGGTCGGGTCCGAGAGGACTGGCGGTAGGTGGCACTCAGGGCGATTTGCTTGTGGAGTCGCTTGAGGGACCAGCCGTGTTCCATGAAATCCACCGCCAACCAGTCGAGCAATTCCGGATGGCTCGGGCTATCGCCTTGGTACCCGAAGTCTTCTGTGGTGCGCACCAGTCCCTTGCCGAAGAAGGCCTGCCATTGGCGGTTGACGGTGACTCGGGCCGTCAACGGATTGTTGGTGGACACCAGCCAGCGGGCCAGGCCCAGACGGTTCGGAGGCAGATTCGAAGGCAGCGTTGCGATGGCTGAGAGGACACCCGGTTCCACCCGATCGGTTGGCTGCAAGTATTCACCGCGGCGATGGAGGAAGGTGGGTCGCGGATTGCCCGGCGGGCGTTCCTGCATCACCAGGGTGGTTTTCGGAGTCGGACGTTGGCGCAGTTGGGCGATGCGCTTTTGAGGCTCCCCGAGTTCGGGTGTGGTCAGCAGAAAGTGGCGGCGAAGTTGTGAGCGCTGCGCTTCGGTCAACGAGGCATCGGCGATGAGGAGGAGGGGTTCCAGTTCGGTGGGAAAATCCCGCGCTTGGGCTCCGCCGGCTTGGGTGGTGACGGACACCCGGAAACGGCCGAGCGAACAGGCGTAATGCCGTCCGAAGAGGAGGGACAGTTTCAGGTCAGCGTTGCCCGGGATCGGGGCCTCGGGAACAAAGACCGCCTCGTGCCTTTGGCCTTCGCGGCCAGCCGTGGACCAACCGGTTTGCGGGTCGCCATCGACTGCCAAAGCCGCCGTGGCCTCAGCCCCGAAGGCGTTCTTGCCAAAGCTTTGGGAGGACGACTTCCAGCGGACCGATTGGCCGCCTGCGATCAGGCTCAGTTCGCCGAGGAAGAAATCCCCCTTCGGCCCTTCGTAATAGGCCATGCCGGGTCCGTTCTTCGGCAGGTGTGGATCGGGCAAGGCTTCCAACCGCACCGCAGTGACGGCCTCGGATGGCGCGTTGAAGGTGAGTTGGTACGTGTCGCTCTTGCTGATGTCGCCGCTGGCAAGAATGGATGCGTCGTCCTGCACCGTCAGCAGCGGCAGGTTGGATGTGGCCGACGAGGGACGCAGAGGAGACCAGCGAACAGCCGAGCTGCGGGCTTTGCCGAGCCACTTCTGGAAGGCGGCCTCGGCGGCCGATTTGCGCCGTTCCGCCACCGAACGCCCATCGGAGACGGTTCGACCGAGTTGGATGCGGGGCCGACCGATGAGGTGTTGCGCAGCCTGTTGGTGTTCGAGGGTGATCTCGAAGCGGATGCCTGAAGGAAACGCAACCTCCTCGCGAAACCGCACGGTCAGATGGTGAGGTTGGTTCAGTTGGTTGCCCCCCACATCCACCGCCCAACCGGTTTGGAGTTGGTCATCAATGGCATTCCCGGCTGGGAATCCTGATTGCTCCACATCGGCTTGCGCTTGATGGAGGGCGATTTTCTGAATCCGGTCCGGGGCATCCCAAGGTGCGGCGGTGACTTTCAACTCGCTGAGGACAAAGTTTCCATGTGCCACTCGGCCGGGGCCTTTCTTGGGCAGAGCCTCATCCAACAGGGTATCGAGTCGGAGTCGGTCGACCCGGGTTTCCCGGGTGGTCACGACCAGGGTCAGCGTGTCGGTTTCCGGGGTGACTCCGGTGAACAGCGCAGACTGGTCTTCCATCGGGCGCACTGTGGCTCCTTTTTTGGACCGGGCTTCGGTGAGGGTCGGGGTGGACCACGCGGCTTCTTCAATCGGGAACTGCTCCGCCAACGTTGCGGTCAGGGAATCCGCCTCGGACAAGCGGGCCTGATACTGCGCCTCCTCGGAGGGGTCCGGCAGTTCCATGTCGGGTTCCTCGGTGTTGTTCAGGAAGGCCATCAATTGGTAGTACTCCCGATGGGGAATGGGGTCGTACTTGTGGGTGTGGCATTGGGCGCAGCCGACGGTAAGTCCCAGCCAGGTGGTGCCGGTGGTGGCCACGCGATCGGTCATCGCGTGGAAGCGAAACTCGAGCGGGTCAATGCCACCTTCTTCGTTGAGCATGGTGTTCCGATGGAACCCGGTGGCGATGCGTTGGTCGGGAGTGGCATTGGGCAACAGGTCGCCAGCCAACTGTTCGATGGTGAACCGATCGAAGGGCATGTCGGCATTGAGGGCCCGGATCACCCAATCCCGCCACGGCCAGATGCTGCGGGTGCGGTCTTTTTCGTAGCCATTGGTGTCGGCGTAGCGAGCCAGGTCCATCCATCGGCGGCCCCAGCGTTCGCCGTAGCGGGGCGATGCCAGCAGCTGATCCACCCAGCGTTCATAGCCGGAGTCGCTGGGATCTTTCAGGAAGGCTTCCACCTCGGCAGGCGTGGGCGGGAGACCCGTCAAATCGAGGGAAACGCGGCGGGCCAGCGTGTAGGGGTCGGCCGCCTCGGATGGAGAAAATCCGTGCTGTCGGAGTCGTTGGAAAACAAACTGATCGATCGGATTCCGCGGCCAATTCGACGTTCCGGCTTGAGGAGGCGTGATGGCCCGGGGACGTTGGAATGCCCAGTGGGGAACGTATTCGGCGCCGGCGGCGATCCACGCTTCGAGGGTCTTTTTCTCGGCGTCGGTGAGTGTCTGACGGGTGCTCGGAGGCGGCATGACCTCGTCGGGATCCCGGGAGTGGATTCGAGCGACCAGTTCGCTGGACTGGGGCTTTCCAGGGACCAGAGCTACCGCGCCGGACTTGGCTGCATGGATGGCCGAATCACGCACATCGAGGCGCAAGTTGCCTTTCCGCGCGAGGTCGTCCGGGCCGTGGCACTTGAAACAGTGCTGGGATAGGATGGGTCGGACCGCAGTATTGAAATCGGGTCCCTTCGGTGTGGCAGCCGTCAACGTGAGGCAGAGGCTTAGTGCTTGAGCGGCCCGAGCGATCAGGCCCGTGACGGGTCCCGGTTTTGACAATCGGCGGTTTTCCACGGCTTTTCTGACGATGAAACCCGCCTTGAAAGTCAGGCCAGCAGAAAGTTTTTGGGGAGCCCACCAATGCTTCTCCGGATTTGGCCTGGAGGGCAGGGTTTTTGGGCTGGTGGTATTGTGGGACGCGCTTTGACCCCGCCCGTGGAGTTGTTGCAAGGTTCGTCCATGTCTGTGCTTCGTTTGATTTCCCTGATGCTCGCGCTCGGGTGGACGGGTTGGTCCGCCTCGATTCCGGACTTCATCCAAACTGCCCGGGATCGGCATGGCGCTGCCGGCGAAGGGGCTGCTCGTTTCTTGACGGAACACATGACCGAGGCGGATCGCCGGGATCTCAGCAACGAGTTCCTTCTGGAGAACCTGGATCTGGCCCTGCGCGCCCGTAAGGAGTTCCCGTGGGCGGCAGCAGTGCCTGAGGCTGTCTTCCTGAATGATGTGCTGCCCTACGCGGTCTTCGATGAACCCCGGGACCCATGGCGTGCCGAGTTGTTGGCCTTGTCCCGGGATTTGGTGAAGGAATCCCGCACGGCCAGTGAAGCGGCCCAGGCCCTCAACCGACAGCTCTTCAAGCGGGTCAACGTCCACTACAACACCGGACGCAAGCGCCCCAATCAAAGCCTGAAGGAATCCAAAGCCCTCGGCAAAGCGACGTGCACCGGGTTGTCCATCATTCTCGTCGAAGCCTGTCGCTCAGTGGGTATTCCAGCCCGCGCCGTGGGAACCCCGATGTGGACCAACGAGCGGGGCAACCACACCTGGGTGGAGATCTGGGATGGCGACTGGCATTTCGCCGGAGCCGACGAGTATGACGCCGCCGGTTTGGATCGGGGATGGTTTGTCGGGGACGCCTCGAAGGCCCGTGCCAATGAGCCGCGCTATGCCATCTATGCGACTTCCTGGAAGCGCGAGGGGGCGTCCTTTCCGATGGTTTGGGCCCGCGACAGCACCGACGTCGCAGCGGTCAACGTGACCCCTCGTTATGCCAAGGCCGATGCGGCTCCGGTGGTCATAGCTTCTTTGGGCGTGCGTTTGTGGGACCGTTCTGGCGGAACACGCCTCTCGGCCAAGGTCTGCGTCCTCGATGGGGTCCGCCGATCCTGCGCCTTGGCCGACACCAAGGCCGGCACCGCCGATTTGAATGACATGCCCCGTTTCAGTCTGGCCCCGGGCGCCCAGGGTTGGCTTCGCTTCACGGTGGGTTCCGATATTCGTGAAATGCCCTTCGGACCGCTGGCTGAGGGAGATTCCACGGTCGATGCCCGGTGGGTCGATCTCACACCGGCTTCGGCCACCGTCGATGCCTTGCGTGAATGGTTGGATCTTCCGACCAACCGGCGTCCGGCGGGTGCGGCGGTGTTGTCCCAGGCGCTTTCCAAGGTCGAAGCCGAGCGGGTGCTGCCCATGGTGGCCGCCGACCGTATGGCCGAATTGGCGGCCGATCGGACTCCGGAAGTCGACAAGAAGGAATTGGTCTTTGAGGGCAAGACCCTCCGCTGGCTGGAGAAGGAGTTCGGCAAAGCCCCGGTCGGGCAGCGAAGCTTGTGGATTTCCATGCATGGTGGCGGCGGAGCGCCCAAGCAGGTGAACGACCAGCAGTGGCAGAACCAGATCCGCCTTTACGAACCCGCCGAGGGATTCTATCTCGCGCCTCGAGCCCCCACCGACACCTGGAACTTGTGGCATGAAGGCCACATCGACCCGATGTTCCAACGCCTCATCGACGATTACGTCGCCGTTCGGGGCGTGAGTCCGGACCGGGTGTACTTGATGGGCTACTCCGCTGGTGGCGACGGCGTCTGGCAATTGGCCCCGCGCATGGCCGACCGGTTCGCTGCGGCTTCCATGATGGCGGGTCATCCCAACGAAGCCTCGCTCCTGGGGCTCCGGAACTTGCCGTTCGCCATTTTCATGGGCGGCAATGACGCGGCCTACAACCGCAACCGGATCGCCTCCGAGCGAGGTGCCGAGCTCGATCGGTTGGCTCGCGAGGATTCCGGCGGGTATGTCCATCAGGTCAAGATTTACGAGGGCCTGGGCCATTGGATGAACCGCAAGGATGCCGAGGGGGTTCCCTGGATGGCGGGTTTCGTCCGCAATGCCTGGCCCAACAAAATCGTCTGGCAGCAGGACGACGTGGTGCATCGCCGCTTCTACTGGCTGCAAGTGCCCCCGGAGACTCCCATCCCCGAGCGTGCCCAGATGGTGGCTCAGTTGAAGGGGCAGGAGATCCAACTGACAGGACAAGTTCCGACGAGCCTGAGGTTGCGGTTGTCGGATCGGTTGCTGGATCTCGATCGACCGGTGCGGGTGGTGGCCAATGGCAAGGAGTGGTTCAGCGGTCAAGTGACCCGACAGGCACGGGTGATCCTGACGTCGCTGGAAGAACGGGCTGATCCGGTCTCGGCCGCCAGCGCTTGGGTGGAGATGAAGTGAGGTTTCAACCCGGCCGGTAGTGGCGCGGCAGACGGCAGCGCAAACCTGCCAGCACATCGTAGGTGACCGTGCCGCTCAGACTGGCAAGTTCCTGCGCCGTGATGCAGTCGCCTCCCTGACGACCGAGCAAGACCGCTTCATCGCCGACTCGAGCCTCGGGCAGCGCCGTCAAATCGACCATCAATGCATCCATGGTGACGCCGCCCACGATGGGGAAACGCTTTCCGTGCAGGAGGACGTGACCTTGATTGCGGAGCCTCGGATATCCGTCGCCATAACCGACCGACAGCACGCCTATGCGACTCGGGCGCTCGGCCCGCCAGCGCATGCCGTAGCCCACAGTGTCGCCAGCCTCGAGTTCCTGGACAACCGTGAGCCGGGCCTTGAGTGAAAGCACTGGCCCAATGCCCTCGATGCGCCGGCAGACTTCCGAGGGGTAGACGCCCTGTGCCAAAAGGCCTACGCGGACCCGATTGAAATGAGCTTCGGGCAAGTCGAGCATCCCGCCGGAATTGCAGTGGTGGACCCATCTCGGCTGGATGCTGAGAGCTGCGAGTCGCTTCAGCACCTCCTCAAATCGCTGGGACTGGATGCGGGCGAATCCCTTGTCCAGTTCATCGCTTTGGGCGAAGTGACTCAACGCTCCTCGGAACTCCAAGGCCGGCAGTGCCTTCAGCTTCGGCGCCCATGATTCCACGCTCCTCCAGGAGAACCCGAAACGGTTCATGCCCGTGTTGATCTTCAGGTGGACGGCCACGGGTTTGCCTTGGGCGCGACCCGCCTGCGAAAACGCCTCAGCCATCTCGAGGGATCCGACACAAGGTTCCAGGTCCAGTTCGACGACATGGGTCACTTCGTCGGGGAGTCGCTCACCCAATATCAGGATGGGTGCGTCGATCCCGGCGTCGCGGAGTTCCTGGGCTTCTCCGAGCGTGAAGATCGCGAGGGAATCGGCATGATGATCGAGCGCCACCCGGGCAGATGCCACGGCTCCCAGTCCATAGGCGTTGTCCTTCGCGACAAACATCAAACTGACTGACGATGGGACTTCGCGGCGGAGGATTTCCCAGTTGCGTGCGAATTGTTCGAGGTCCACCTCGACCCAGGCGGAACGGGGGCGGAAAACGGTTGCCTTCATGGGTTGCCCGGAGGCCAAAGGGTTTGCCCGACATCCGTTCGATAGTAGCTGCCGAGCGAGCGGATTTTTCGTATGTCGACGTAGGCGTTTCGGATGGCCTCATCCATGGAGCCTGCCAAGGCCGTGATGTCGGCAATGCGGTGCCCCGTTGCTTCCAGTCCGCCCGGCTCCGATTCGGCCACCTCTTGCCACCAGACCTCGCCCTGAAACGGGCCGTCAACCGTCACGGGAACCCGAGGTCCGGTGAGTTGGGTGAACGGATATCCATAGCCGGCCAGCGTGAGGTTGCAGCCGAATTCCTTTCCAGTCCGCCATTGGGGATTCAATGGCAAGCCCAACGCGCAGCGTCCAAAGGTTTCCAGGGGGTTGGCCAGCATCGACGCGATCATGGGCCCACTGGTGACACCCAGCCGCACGTTGTACTCGAGCACATGCCAGCGGTCTTCGTGGAGGATGGCAGTGACCTGCACGGGCCCGCGGAATCCGACCTCGCGGAACCACGGACGCAGGGGTTCCAGGAGTTCGCGAGCCAGTCCGTAGCGGTCGCTGGGATCGCGCTCGACCAAACCTCCCAGCGGTGCGCCAGCCACGATGCCCAGGTTGCCGTCGAAGGCCCGCTTGTATTCCTGATTGGTGACCAACGAGTATATTTCGCCGTCGCTGACCAGCGCGATGTGTCCGGCCTCGCGGCGTCCGAGATATTCCTGGAGGAAGATGCCTTCGGCATCATCGATGCGCGGAAGCCAAGCCAGAGTATCTTCCGGCGTTTCGCAGACGATGGTGTGGATGGGGCTGGTCGGCGAGCAGAGCGGGTTCTTAACCACGAAGGGGCGTCCCTCGCGCCGGACCAGGGCTTCGGCCTCGGTACGCGTGGGAATGAGGTGAGATCGCGGGAAGGGAATGCCGGTTTGCCGGCACAGTTCACGCGCGAAATCCCGCTCACGCTCAAGGCGTAATCCTTCGCCGGTCGGGCAGAGGATGGGAATGCCCAAGCCCAGGAGTTCTGCGGTCCAAGGCCGAAGAGCCCACTCGAGCGACATCGGGATCAGGAAGTCGGGTCGGTGCTCGCGAAAGCCGGCGCACGGGTTGGGTACTTCGACACTGGAGACGCACGGGCCTTCTTGGCGCGGCCCATGATGGGCGTAGTCCCGGGTGAGGTAGGCCGATACCATTGCACCGTCGCGCCCCAGGTGACGCATCAACGCCTGAGTGAAGGCCCCCACTCCCATCAACGCGACCCGTTGGAATGTCAGTTTATTTGCGTCCATGCCCATCGATTCAACGCGCCAACGGTTCGGCTCAGGGCGTGAGTTGAAAAGCAGGAAGATGCCCGGAGTCGCATTTTTCAATCCTCGGTGATTCCCAGGAGAGTTCATGGACCGGTGGCACGCCTTGGGAAACGGCATCCTGGAACACGGAATTGACGGGTCAGCTGGGATTGCCTTTGCTCGTAGCAGTCCCTCCGATGCCATGAAGCCATCCACTCGTCCTCTCCATCGTTCCCGTGCGGGTTTTACTCTCATTGAGTTGCTGGTGGTCATCGCCATCATCGCCATCTTGGCGGGCATGCTTCTGCCGGCGCTGGCACGGGCCAAGAGCAAGTCGCTGACGATCAGTTGCAACAACAACCAACGCCAGATGGGGCTGGGGATGCACATGTACGCCGACGACAACCGGGACAATTACCCGGTGTACAACGATTGGGGTACCCTGGGAGGCAAGAAGGGCGTCATGTCGCTGCACGGTGGATTGACCGGTGCGACCAATCGCCCGTTGAACATCTACGTCCCGGCTTTCGCAGCGTTCCAGTGCCCGGCGGACAAGGGGGATTCCCTCTGGAAGAGCACTTTTCCCAAAGGAACCCGCTCCTGCTATGACGCCTGGGGCAACAGTTACTTGACCGTCTGGTCGGTGGAGACGTTGCGCGTGAAACACGTCACCGGTGATTCGGCGAATCCCGGGGCGCCTCAAGGCCGCCCGATCAAGACGAGCGAGATCGCCCTTGGACCGTCGAACAAGCTCATCCAAGGTGACTGGCCCTGGTGGGCAGACCGCGACAAGAACGACATCGCCAGCCAGTGGCACAACGTGAAGGGACAGTACCGCTTCAACGTGCTGTGGGGCGATGGGCACACCGACTTCTTCCGCTTCCCGAAGGAGGCCTCCCAGTGGAACTACACCGGCCCGGCGCCGGACCCCAACTTCACCTGGTGGTGAGCGGTTTTTGCTTCGGATTCCTTGCGGCGAATCCTCACTGCCGATGGTCAAGGACCTGACCTCCGGTGTGGACGTCTTGATGGACATCTTGGACAGGGCAGGAGCCTCGTAGTCGGAGGTCTGGAGGCCCAGTCGCCCGGGCGCGGCTTTGCCAACGATTCAGTTGGGAGGAGATGGATGGCGTGGCGGATTCCCTCGAATGTGCTTCAGCCACATCTCGGTCGTTTGCCAAGCTGGGAGCGGACTCGTCTGGGGATGGATCACTCGCCTCGGCGAAAGGAGCTCCTACGGGCAGCCTCGATGTCGCCTGCTGCCCTCATCCGGAACCATCGCGTTGGTTCTTGGGTGGTGATGTTGGGTCCGGCGACCGGGTCAAAAGGTGATCCGGTACGCTCGAAGGTCCTGTGGCAAGCCCTCTTCCGACTTTTCACGGATCATCGACGGGATCGGTCCGTGTTGGCGTTTTTGGCGTCGGGTTCATCGACACGCCTTGCACGCGGCGAGGTGTGCATCTGGTGAGCCTGAATCATGGAGAGCGATACAGGGGAATGCGCCTGACGTTGAACCTACGTCTCGGTGGGACCTTGGGTTGGTGCTTGAAGATCCAGCCCGTCATTTCGTGACGTCTGCCTTTGCGGATCCCGCGCTTGAGGATTTCTCCTGATTCACCCCAAGAAAATTTGACGACGGTTTTTTTCTTAACTAAATGAAAACTTATCAAAACCATAAGAAATAATTCTTATGACTTGATGAGTCACATCACACACCATCATGAGAAAAAGTCCGTTAAGCCGTTTCCCCGCCAAAGCAGGAGCCTGTGCCATTTTGGGTGCAGTCTCACTGGCGGCCGCCGAAGCCTCCTCGCCCGATGAGGCCCGGGTTCTGATTCGATATCGACAGGCTCCAAGTGCCGTTCATCAGGAGCAGCTCAAAGCGCACGGAGCTTCGGTTCAACGCTCCTTCAAACTGGTGCCTGCCTTGGCGGCCACCGTTCCGACAGCCGCTTTGGCGGGCATTCGCAAGCTGCCGGATGTCGAGGTGATCGAACCAGACCTGGAGGTGCATGCCTTGGGTGAGATCGATGCCACTTGGGGACTGGTTCGCATTGGTTGCGGTCCGGTTCTGGCCGGGACCTACAGCGGAGCAGTGGGCCCTGTATTGGGGACTGGCGTCCGGGTCGCTGTCGTGGATACGGGCATCGACTACCTGCATCCAGATCTGATGGGCAATTATGCCGGCGGGTATGATTTTGTGAACAACGACACCGACCCGATGGACGACCACGGACATGGCACCCATGTCTCGGGAACCATCGCTGCAGTCCGCAACGGCGTTGGTGTCCTGGGAGCGGCGCCCGAAACCGATCTCTACGCTCTCAAGGCGCTGGGAGCCGGGGGGGGCGGCAGTTGGAGCGCGATACTGAGCGCTCTGGATTGGTGCGCCACCAATGGGATCTCGGTGGCCAATTTCAGTCTGGGCAGCTCGAGTTATCCAGGGACCACGGTGGAAATCGGCTTCGACAATGCATCCAAAGCGGGGGTTCTGCTGGTGGCAGCAGCTGGAAACTCCGGGCCGGGAGCTGACACGGTCACCTTTCCCGGAAAGTTTGTCTCGGTGATTGCCGTGGGTTCAACCGACAGCTCCGATCAAGCCTCGTTCTTCTCCAGCACTGGTCCGGATGTCGAATTGTCGGCTCCGGGATCCTTGATCTATTCGACCACGCTGGGCGGCGGTTATGGGACTTTGAGTGGAACCTCCATGGCCACGCCACATGTCAGTGGGGTGGCAGCGCTGGTCGTTTCTGCGGGCATCGGGGATGGCAACGGCGACGGATTGATCAATGACGACGTCCGCAGAGTATTGCAATCGACCGCAAAAGATCTGGGAATTGCGGGCCGCGATCCGGTGTTTGGTTTCGGTCTGGTGCAGGCAGAGGCGGCTGTGGCTGCAGTTCCTTCGACCCCAACCCCCGCCCCGGTTTTCAATCCACCGACCGACCTCCAAGCGTCCTTGGTCAATCGCACAGTCTCCCTGACATGGGTGGACAACTCAAACGTTGAGACCGGTTATGAGGTCCAGATCAGATCGTTGAAGGGCAAAAACCCGAATTGGTCTGTCTGGAGTGTGACGAGCGCCAACGTCACGACTCTCCTGGGTTCACTCGGCAGGGGGACCTACTCGTTCCGGGTGCGGGGCATGACCGGAAATCCGGTAATGTTCACGGCTGTGTCGAATGAGGTGACGGTGACGATCCGATGAATGGGATTGCTTTGGTCGGTTGATCTGATGGGTATCAGCATTCCACCCGGTCCAATTATTTGGGCCGGGTGGTTTTCAGCACTCAGGCCGGTGATGTCGTTCAGGCCTTTGTGAAAGACGGGATGGCGTTCGGTTGGTTCAGTCAGTTGGGCGCACATTGCGAAGTCTTTGCCAGAGGGCCAGAGCGCCGGTGCCGATGATCATGAGAGCCCAGGTTTCGGGTTCGGGAACAATGGCTGGGGTGGTCAGTGGATCCACCGGCGTCAGGCCGGCTGCTTGGTACTGCGCCTTGGTTTCCAGCACGACGGCGCCGCTGACGGGAGTGACCAGCTGCCAGCGACCGGCGAGAGCGACGGCCTCCGTGGTCTTGCGTTGCCGGCGCAGTTGGTTGATCTGGTCCCGGGCCCAGAGACGGACAAGATGGCGTGATGCGGTGGGTCCGTTGGTGTTTCCGTTTTCGGATCGCTCGCGTTGCCATTGCCAATCGGGAGTCTGACCGGTCCACGTGTCGAGGAACCGTTTCAGATCGTCGTCCAAAGTGCCGAGTCGGGGCAGGGATTCATAGAGGGTTTGTGCGGACCATTCCTTGGCGGCGACATGGGGACCCACCGTGATTTGGAGGTCCACCAGTCGGGCTCCCGTGGATTCTCCTCGCTGAAGTCGCTGGGTCATTGACTGAGGATCGCCCAGAAGGACAGGTACGTTGCCGTGGATCCAGAGCACCGTGCCGCCTGCCTGTTGAGAGGCCCAACCCCAGGCGGCCTCCAGCGCCGGCAGCGGATCGTGACCGCCCCCGAACTTCGGCGTGTGGCGTTCCATCTGCTCGACGGCGGCTTTGAATGGACCTTCGTTGATGGTCGCCGATTCGCGGACTCCGTCTTCGTAGGTCCAGAGGCGCAAGTCGCCTCGGGCTGGCGTTGAAGACAGATATTGCCGGAGGGCTTCCCAGCCATCCCGTCCATCTCGGCCGCCGTCCATCACCACCGCCAACCTCCCTCGAGATGGGTTTGTGGCGGAGGAGATCGCTTGTCGCACGGTGGCGTGCGGGGTCGAACGGTCATCGATGCTCCACTGGCTGGTGGCCTCGGCCTTGCGCTCCAGTTTCAGGGTGGGGAACGCGTGGGCCCCCCAAGAGACGGGGATGGTTGCTGTCAGGCTGTTGGTGCCGTTGCCGTTCCAGCCCCAGGCAGACGGTGGGTTCAGGATCCTCTGCGGGCACTCGAGCCAGACATGATGTTTCAGAGTCTCAGCAAAGGCGAAGTTGCGTTCAACGATGCGGGGCCAGACGAAGGCGACTTCCTGGGTCCCCAAGGGTGTCAGAGGTGCGGTGATGCCGAGCCGGACTTTCATGGTTCCGCCCTTGGGAGGTACCGGAAAGCATTGCATGAGCACCCGGTCGGGGCCGGAGGTGGTGACCAAGACGGGGTCGCGTCGCTGGGCGACGGCCACCTGTTGGTAGGCGGCACGGACCTCGCCGCGGCCGGCGAAGGCAGCTTCGCGTTCTTCGCCATACACCCAGAGGGTCAGGCGCGAGACGACGCCACCGGGGGGTAACTGGATTTCAGCCCGGGCCTCGCGTTGGCGCGACTCATGGTCGTTGCGGAATTCGAGGATCCATTCGGTGTAGCCCCAACCGTCGTCGGCGTTGCTGGTGACATCGAGACGAGAAGATTGGAGGGACAGGCCGGACACATGGCCGGCGACCGCCTCACCGCCGATCGAGGGGTCCCACTCGAAATCTTCGAAGATTTGCCGGCCTACGCCCCGCAGGGAGCCGAGCGGGGGGCGCACTTCATTGAAGGCGCGCCCGGTCACCTGGAAATAGACGGAACGGGCTGCTTCCGCCGTGACAGTGAAAGGTCGAGCCTTGCGGTTCTCGAACGGATCCAACGCATTGTCCCACATCTGACGTCTGGTCCCGTAGCAGGCGCGCAGCACCGTTTCTTCGGTGCCCCATTTCCGCAGCCACCGGATGGCCGTCCGGCGGTCGGTGGGTTCTTCGGCATCGATGGCTTCGCGCAAAGCCCGAGCCGTGAAGAACTCCGGCAGCGCCAGTGCGGCCAAAATCAGCAACGATCCCGCAGCAGCGGTCCAGGTGTGTCGCGGCCCGATGACTGAATTTGCTCGAGCGCGTTTTCGGGCGGCGGATCGAAGTTGGAGACCGAAGATCCAGGCGATCAGCGGGGCCAAAGGAATGAGGCCCACGCCGTAGAACAGGATGCCGAAAACAGCCAGCGGCGTGATCGGGGCATAGGTTACGGCATAAGCCCCGGAGATGCCCAAGGAAGCGGACAACATCCAGGCGAACCATCGGGGGAGGGGTTGGGTGGACCGTTCCAGGAACCACAGTCCCAAGGCATTGGTCACCGGAACCAAGGCGATGAGCAGGATATGGAAGGGGGTGGGGATGGGATCGAGGAGTTCGGAAGCCGAGGGGCGTCCGATACCTTCAAAGATCAGGGTTCCCAAAGGCAGTACAACTCCCAGGAAGGTTCGGATGATGAGCCATAGCCAGCTTTTTCCGGATCGGCCTTGGGCGGACGCTGAGGGAGACTGGGCTGGGCTGGGACTCGCGGACGGGGGCGGAGGAGCGGGATTCTCGAGCAGGCTGGGATCGACTTGCGCAAGGATGCGCCGGACATCCGACTCGGTGACCACGGACAGGTTCAGGGAAGCCGCCTCGCGTTCGACGTGGTCTCGCAAATCGGCGACCACCTCATCCGCCTCGGCTCCGTCGGCGGCGAAACGGGTGCGATGCTGGTCGAGATAGTGTTGGAGGACGGCGCGTGCCGAGGGGGTCCACTGGTTCATGTGGGTTCTCCCACTTGTTGGGTGCTGCGCTGCAAGGTTTCCAGGAACACATTCATTGTTTTGAGAGTCCGAAGTCCTTCGGGTGTCAGTGAGTAGTATTTGCGGGCCGGTCCGCTGGTGGATTCTTCGAGCCGGGTGCTGACCAGACCGGCCAGCCTCAGTCGGGACATCAAGGGATAAAGGGTGCCTTCGGTGAGGCCCATTCCTGGTACCTGCGAGAGTTCTTTGACCAACTCGTAGCCATACCGTTCACGCATGGCCAGGGTCCGCAGGATGCACAGTTCGAGGACGCCCTTGCGCACTTGAACCACCCAGTTGTCGAAGAAGTCGGACATTGATGGAGGGAAGGGGTTTCGGTTGCCGGTGGGCGGAATGGTTTTTTTCGTCAGAACAGTCCCGCCTGAGCCGCGATGGTTACGCTCAAGTCGGGCTGTACCACGGCGTCCACCCGGTAGTGGTTCTGCGGCTCGAAGTAGCCCTGTTTGCCGGAATCGATGGTCCGGCCTGCGGTATCGAAGCGGAGGCTCAGGCTGGATTCGCCGGAGGGCTCCACCCGAAATTGTACCCTTTGGCCTGGCTCAATCACCGGCACTCGCTTCGAGAAGCCAACCCCCGAGACCACCACATTGGTGAGGGCCTGTGGCGAAAGGTTCCGCACAACGATTCGAGGCTCGGGACTGCAGCCGCACAGTGCTGCGATGAGCATCAGAAGGGCGGGTTTCGCGATGGGTTTCATGACGAGTTAGGGGAGAGAGGCAATTCTGGTACCAAACGATCTGCGTGGATTACGACAGGTTCGGGTTCCGCGGTGCGGAGACGGGTACTCGGGTTCGGAAGGATCGGAGGCACCAGCGGATGCTCCCGTAGAGGATGAGATGAGGAAGACACCATGCCGCTGCGTAGAGCCAACCGAACATGAGCGCGAATAATTCGGGGGCCCCGGAATTTTCGATGGGTCGATTTGCGGTGATGGCCGCTCCGAACGCCAGTGCCCATCCGATGGTGAGTGTGATGAGGGCGAGGGCCCACCACGGCATGCATTTCGGCCTGACCCATCGGACCGTCAGCAGCACGGTGGGCAAAACGAGGAATCCCACAGTGCAAGCGAGGCTTGGCCAGTTCGTTGTCACAGGTACTTTGTGACGCAAGGTAGCTGGTGTGGCAAGTGTTTGTTGTTTTGGGTGTGGGTGTGGGTGTGGGTGTGGGTGTGGCTCCGCGGGACCGGTCCTGCGCGCGCAGGGAAGCTCGGGGGAGGTGTGGGCTTTTCGCGCTTTGCGCGAAGGGGTGGGGGTGATCGCTTCCAGTGCTTGCTCCGGCCCGGTCCCGCTGCCGCTCGGTGATGTCTGGGGTGATGGTGCTGGATTTTGGGGACAGGCTCCTGTGGGAGGATTGGAGGATTTTGGGGACAGGCTGTTTTGGGATTATGGGGACAGGCTGTGGTGGTGGGGAGGCTCGACATTTGGGGGGTGGTTGGTGGATCTTTGGGGAGAGATGCAGGCGTTTCAGATCATCTTCAATCCCACCAGTGCCGCCGAGTTGTCCAAACTGCCGAAGGATTTGCAGTTGCAGGTGCTGGGTCAGTTTCGGGGGCTGCCTTCGGAGCTGCTGCGCGATGCCGGGGATTTTGGAAACCTTTCCCGACAAGGCCGGACGCTGACGCGGTACCGGCTGGGGGATTATCGGGTTTATTTCGAGCGGCATCCGCTCGGGGTGGTGGTCCACCGCATCCTCAGCCGCAATACGCTGAAAGATTTCCTCTACCGTTCCAGCTTGCCCACTGGGGAAGACGAGCAGTTGCAGGGCAATCCCAAGTTCTGGGAAATGATCTCGGCGGCCAAATCGGTTCGCTAACCGATTTGCTGACGGGTTTGCTGACCGCTTTGGTTGTTACTGAGTGGCGGTGGGCGTAATCGGGGGGAGGCTCATCCTTGCACTGGCCGGAGTGGATGGAGCTGGTTTGGCCCTGTTTACACCCAGCCCGAATGATGTGAACGGATGTCGATCAGGTCAGTGGAACCGTCTCAAAGATAGAGGGCCTTGCGCAGTTCGTGGGTGAGCACGGACATGGAGGGGTAGCGCATGGCGGGATCTTGCTCGAGGCACCGGAGGACAATTTTTTCCAGAGCGACCGGGAGGTCAGCATTGATCTGTCGAGGGGGGATGAAGTCGGAACGGTCGCGCTGGGCGCGGAAAACAGCGTCGGCGGATTCGCCGGGGAAGGGTTTGCGATAGGTAAGCAACTCGTAGGCGCTGACACCAAAGGCCCAGATGTCGGCTCGGTGATCCACGGGTTCACGGGCCAATTGCTCTGGCGACATGTAGTGCGGCGTGCCCGGGTTCTTGTCGAGCTTGCGGGGCGGATCGGGAATGGGTTGGGCGAGATCGAAGTCGATGAGCTTGAGTCGGGCGTTGCGGGTCAGCAGCACATTCTCCGGCTTCACATCCAAATGCATGTAGCCCCGGTCGTGAACCACCTCGAGGGCTTCGGCGAAGTCGATGAGCACTTGGGCGATGTTTTCGGCCAACACCGGGTCGCCGGTGGCCATGCGCAACTTGAGGTTCTCGCCCTCGACATACTCCAGCACCAAGGCCAACTCGCCGCTGATCTTGCCATGCTCAATGTAGCCGATGATGTGATTGCCATCCTGACAGGCTTGCAATGTTTCGCAGCCTGTAATGAACCGCTTGCGCTCCGTGAAGGCGAATGTGGTGTTGTTGAGCATCAGCCGGATGGCCACGGCCTTGCCGGAGGGGTCTGTGCCCAGCCAGATCTCGGACATGCCGCCGGAGTTGATCTCCTCGTGGAGAGTGTAGGGGCCGATTTGGGTTCCGTGTCGCGACATCCGGTTTAGAAGGAGGAGTGAACCCCGGTTTTTCGCCAAAATCAATCTTGCCCCTGCGGTGGCAGCGCGATTGACCCAAGCGCGGAACCGGATTAACACGGACGGAGACTCCTCATGAACCTACCGTTCAACCGTCGCCAATTCGTTGCCACCGCAACCGCCGCCGCCGCTCTGGTCGGCCTTTGGGGCTGCTCCAGCCTCCAAGCCTTGAACCAGGCACCCAAGGGTTTTACCCCGCTCTTCAACGGCAAAGACCTCACCGGATTCCGCGGCGGAGATACCTTTGATCATCGCAAGTTGCTGGCCATGCCCGAGGCGGATCGCGCGGCCCAGATCGCCAAGTGGACCAAGACGCTGACGGAGATCGATGCCAAGACGGGCAAGCCCAACTGGCACGTTGAAAATGGCGAACTGGTCAATGGCGGCAATGGTGCTTACGCCACCACCGAGAAGGATTACGGCGATTTCGAGCTGTTGTTGGAGTACAAGACCGTGCCGCTGGCTGACTCGGGCATTTATCTGCGCGGTGTGCCGCAGGTTCAAATCTGGGACTACACCGAAAAGGCCAAGTTCAATTTGGGTGCCAACAAAGGTTCGGGCGGACTGTGGAACAATTCTCCGGGAGCTCCGGGCAAGGACCCGCTGGTGCTGGCTGACAAACCGTTTGGCCAGTGGAATTCGTTCCGCATCGTCATGGTCGGTTCCCGGGTGAGCGTTTGGCTTAATGGCAAATCGGTCGTTCAACATGCGGTGATGGAAAATTTCTACGACCGCAAGAAACCCATTCCCGCCCGCGGTCCGATTCAGTTGCAGACCCACGGCGGTGAGATCCGCTGGAAGAACGTGTTCATCCGCGAAATCGGTGGCACCGAAGCCAATCAGATTTTGGCCAGCCACGGGCAGGACGGCTTCAAGTCCATTTGGAACGGCAAGGACCTCACGGGTTGGAACGGGGCCGTGGCGGATTACGAGGTGGTCGATGGGTCCATTCGCTGCAAGAAGGGCAAGGGTGGCTGCCTGTTCACCCAGGCCGAATACGCCGATTTTGCCTTCCGTGCCGAGGTTCAGGTGCCCAGCGCTGGCAACAACGGGTTTGCCATTCGCTATCCCGGTTCCGGCGATGCGGCCTATGTCGCCATGACCGAGTTGCAGGTTTTGGCCGAAGATTACGAAACCAAGACCGGTTCCAAGCTGGATCCCCGTCAGGCTTACGGCGGCGCCTACGGCATGGCTGCGGCTCATCAGGGTTATCAACGCCCCAACGGTGAATGGAACTTCCAGGAGACCTACGTCCAAGGCAGCCGAATCCGCACCGAGCTCAATGGTTTCGTCATCCTGGATGCCGATCTCTCCACGATCACCAATTACATGGCCAACAGCCCGCATCCCGGCAAGACCCGTACGAAGGGACACTTCGGCTTCGCGGGTCACAACGACCCCGTGGCGTTTCGCAATTTGAGCATCAAGCCGCTCTGAGCGGTCGCTGCGGTCTTGAGTTCGATTCCAACACCGGAGAGTCAGGGTTTCACTCTGGCCTCCGGTGTTTGTCTGGAGATTTGCGTAACCGGTTGCATGCTGTGAGGGTCTTCGCCGTCAACGGGCTACGATGGAATTCCGTCGGTTTGCCCATTCCTGTTTGCCCATGAATCCGTTTTCGCGCCTTTTCTCCCATTGGCCCTGCGCCGGTATGTCCGTTCATGCACCCTTGACCTCATTGCCGGCGGTGCGGGGGGCGGTGGTATCATTGCTTGCGGCCCTGTTTCTGGTGACCGGTTGCGATCGCTTCAAGAAGCCAGTGCCCGTGGAGTTCAAGACCGAGGCAGCGGTGCGGACGAACATGGTTCAAAGCGTGAGCGCCAATGGCGGCATAGCCCCCATCCGCCAAGTCCAAGTGGGTTCCCAAATCTCGGGCACCATTACCGAGATGAAGGTCGATTTCAATTCCATCGTGAAGGAGGGTGATGTGTTGGCTCGTATCGATCCCGCCACCTACGAGCGCGCGTTGGCTCGCGCCAAAGCCGATTTGGCCAATTCCACCGCTGGCTTGGCCATGGCCGAGTTCAATTCCAAGCGCGCCAAGGAACTCTTTGCCGCGAAGCTCATTTCAGAGACGGAGAATCAACAGGCCGATGTGGCCTTGCTCCAGGCTCAGGCCGGGGTCAAGACCCGCGAGGCTGCTGTCGAGAGCGCTCAAGTCGATTTGGATCGCACGACCATATTCGCGCCGATCAGTGGCGTGGTGGTGACCCGGAGTGTGGATGCCGGCCAGACCGTGGCTGCCAGTTTCAATACGCCCACCTTGTTCCTGATCGCTCAGGATCTGGCGCAGATGCAAATCGAGTTGGCGGTGTCCGAGGCGGACATCGGCAACGTGCAAGAGCAGCAGCGCGTTGAGTTCACGGTGGATGCCTTTCCGAACCGCAAGTTCGAGGGACGCGTCCGTCAGGTCCGTTTTGCGCCGACCACCAATCAAAACGTGGTCACCTACACCACCGTGGTGGCGGTCAACAACAAGGATCTCCGGTTGCGCCCGGGCATGACGGCCACAGCCACCCTCATCACCCTGGAAAAGACCAATGTCGTTCGTGTGGCGGCATCGGCGACCCGGTTCTCGCCGCCGGCGGGAGTCACGGTGTTGCCAGCCACCAACACGGTTTCGACCAATGACATTGTTCGATCCGCCCGCCCGCCTGGAATGGAGGGCCTGCCGACGCCTCCCTGGTCGGCTGAGGGGCGTCGACCCACCGATGAGGAACGCAAGAAATACGAAGACTCCCTCACCGCCGAGCAGAAGGCGCAGTATCAGGCGATGCGCGAGCGCATGCGTGCCATGATGGCCGCCGGCGGAGGAGGCATGGGAGGCGGCGGTGGAAACATGGGGGGAGCCGGCGGGCCAGGCGGGGGCACGGGCGGAGGAGCCCCTCGGCCTAGGCCTGTTGAAGGCCCGACGCTGAAGACCGTCTATGTCGTGAAGCCCGTCGATCCGTCGACTCCGGACGCGCCTCCGGTTTTGCAGGCCATCAACGTGAAGGTGGGTATGTCCGATGCCTCCGGTTCGGAGATTCTGGAAGGACTGGAGCCAGGACAGGTCGTCGTGACCGCACTGAAGTCGTCGATGGCTTCGTCTGCGGCACCGGCGGGCAATCCTTTCGGTGGTCCTTTCGGCGGCGCTCCGCGACGCTGATCCGCTCGTTGACCCATCCAACTCATCGAAACCATGCCAGCGGTCATCCAATTAGAGGATTTCCAGAAGATCTACCGCACCGGCGAGATCGAGGTTCGCGCGGTCCGTGGGGTCAATTTGACCGTGGAGCCGGGCGAGTTTGTCGCCATCATGGGGTCTTCCGGTTCCGGCAAAAGCACGCTGATGAACACCGTCGGTTGTCTGGATCGCCCCACACAAGGCAAGTGCCTCATCGATGGCGTCGACATCGGATCCCTTTCCCGCAACGACTTGGCCGATCTCCGGAATCGCAAGCTGGGATTCGTTTTCCAAGGCTTCAACCTGCTGGCCCGCACCACGGCGCTGGAGAATGTGCAGCTGCCCATGTTGTACGCGCGACCCAAGATCTCGGTGGCTGAGCAGAACCAGCGTGCCGCCGCCGCTCTCGAACTCGTGGGATTGGGTCAGCGGATGGACCACACCCCCAGCCGGCTTTCCGGTGGGCAACAGCAGCGCGTGGCCATAGCCCGGGCGCTGGTGAACCGTCCCACCTTGCTCTTGGCCGATGAGCCGACGGGAAACCTCGATACCCGCACCAGTATCGAGATCATGGGCATCTTCCAGAAGCTCAATGACCAAGGCATGACCGTCGTCATGGTGACCCATGAACTCGACATCGCCCACTATTGCAAACGCATCGTGGTCATGCGGGATGGATTGATCCGCAGCGATGCGCCGGTTGTCAGTCGCCTCAATGCCGTCGACGAACTCCAAAAACTGGAGGCCGAGCAGAAGGCCGTACAACTCACCGCCTGAACCATGTTTGCCACACTTCGCATCGCCCTCATGGCCATCCGGCGCAACGTGCTCCGGTCCTTTCTCACCATGCTGGGCATCATCGTGGGTATCGCCGCCGTGATTGTGGGTGTCAGCATGGGCACCGGAGCCAAGGCTGAGGTGGACAAGCGCATTGCGGGCATGGGTCAGAACCTCATCACCGTGATGTCGGGCAACATGACCCGCGGCGGGGTTCGGGGTGGCTTCGGCATGGCCCCCAACCTGTCGATCGAGGATTTTGATGCCATGCGCCGGGAGGTGTCCCAGATCACGGCCGTGAGCCCGGAGGCGCGCACTTCCACCCAGGTGGCTGCCGGTAATCAGAACAGTTTTGTTCAGGTTTCCGGCGTTTCCGACGAATACATCCAGGCTCGTTCGTGGGCCTTGAAGAGCGGCGAAAATTTCACAGCCGCCGATGTGCGCAATGCCTCCAAGATTTGCCTGATCGGGGCCACCACGGCCAAGACCCTCTTCGGAGACGGAATCGATCCGGTGGGTCAGGCGGTTCGCATCAAGAATGCTCCTTTCACCATCGTGGGTTGGTTGGAAGCCAAGGGTTCGGGCAGCTTCGGTCAAGATCAGGACGATGTCCTGCTCGTGCCGTATACCAGCGTGATGAAGCGGTTGTCGGGCGACACCAAGTTTCGGGCGGTCTTCGTGCAAGCCGAGTCCCCTGAGGCGATTCCGTCCGTTCAGGAACAACTGACCGAATTGTTGCGCCGCCGGCACAAGATCAGCGACGGCAAGGATGACGACTTCATGGTTCGCAACCAGCAGGAGACCAGCGATTTTTTCAATGCCAACAACCGGATCATGACCGTGCTCATCGGTTTCTTCGCCGGCATCTCCCTCGTCGTGGGCGGCATTGGCATCATGAACATCATGCTGGTGAGCGTCACCGAACGGACCCGGGAGATCGGGATTCGTCTGGCCGTTGGCGCCCGCGGGCGTGATGTGCTTCTTCAATTCTTGGCCGAGGCGGTTTTGCTCAGCATCCTGGGAGGTGGGGTCGGTATCGCCGTCGGTTACTGGTTGGCCCCGTTGTTGACCCAATTGTTCCAGTTCCCGACGTTGATTTCCCAGGCTTCGGTCATCTTGGCCTTCACGGTCAGCGCCTTCATCGGCATCGTTTTTGGATTCTTCCCGGCCCTCAAGGCGGCCAAACTGGATCCCATCGACGCGTTGCGCTACGAGTAGGCCTTCCATGAATTCTCCGGGAACGCCTCTCACAGCGCCCAAAGAGGCTCTGCGGGAGGAACTTCGTCGGCGCCTGCGCGGGTTGACTGCTGAAAGACGCGCTGAATCCTCGGTTGGCATCCAGAAAAGGTGCCTTGAATTGACTGAGTGGAGTCGCAGCCGGTCTGTGGCGCTTTATCATCCTCGAACTGATGAGCCGGATTTGTGGCCGCTGGTCGAGTTGTCATGGGCAGACGACAAGACGGTGGTGCTCCCTTCTTACGATGCATCCTGTGCAGCGTATCGATGGAGCCGGGTGACCGGTTCTCAGGATCTCATTCCGGGGCGATTTGGGATCCTGGAGCCCCGCGAACACTGCGAAAAGGTGGGTGCCGTGCGGCTGGACTTGGCTTTCGTTCCTGGGCTAGGTTTCTCACCAGATGGGGGGAGGTTGGGACGAGGGAGGGGGTTTTACGACCGCTTGCTGGAATCCTTCAGTGGCAGGTGTTTCGGAGTCGCTTTCGAATTCCAGATGCTTCCGCAAATTCCCCGCGAAGATCACGACGTCATTTTGGACGGAGTGATCACTCCATCGGGTTGTCGGTACGTACCGTCGGTCGCGCCTTTGAAACATGGCCAATGAATCCTGGTTTCTAGCGGTTGGAGGAGTGATTGCCGGCACAGCCGTGTCCTACGTCATTCACCGCTTCCGCGAACGGGCTTTGCGGGCCGAATTGGCGGTGCGTGAGCGCGAGCGGGCCGATCAATCCCGAAAGGAAACCGAAGCTCTGCGAGTTGAAGTGCGTCTTTCGGCGCAGCAAGACCTCAATCGATGGCGGGCGGATCAGGATCGCGATCTGGAATCCGAACGATCACGTCTGGCGGCAACCGAGTCCCGATTGGCCGAACGGGAGGCTTCGGTGGGCCGACAAATGGAGCGGCTGGCCGAGCATCAAGAGGAGTTTCGTCGCCGTTCCGATGCGTTGGAGTCGTATCGGAACCAGTCCGAACAAGAGAGGTTGGAAATCCGCCGATTGTCCGAGGAGCGAAAGAGTCAGTTGGAGTCGTTGTCGGGCTTGAGTGCCCTCGAAGCGCGAACCTTGCTCCTCAAGGAGGTCGAGCAGGAGTCTTCCCGTGATGCCTCCAATCTGAGCCGTCACATTCTGGAAAACGCCAAAACCGGCGCGGAGGAACAGGCTCGGCGCATCATCGCCACCGCCATCCAGCGCTATGCTGGCAAGCACACCAACGAGACCAGCACCGCCACGGTGGCACTGCCCAGCGAGGAGATGAAGGGGCGCATCATCGGGCGCGACGGGCGCAACATCCGTTCGTTCGAAAACGCCACCGGCATCACGGTTTTGGTGGACGACACGCCCAATGCGGTCGTGCTTTCCGGTTTCGATCCCGTGCGGCGCGAGGTGGCCCGGCAGTCCATGGAGCGACTCATCCTGGACGGTCGCATCCACCCGACCCGCATCGAGGAAGTGGTCGCGGCGGTCACGGTTGAGATGGACGACTTCATCCTCCGCAAAGGTGAGGATGCCGTATACAAGGCAGGCCAACCTCCGGTGCATCCCGATGTGGCGCGCATGCTCGGTCGTCTCCACTTCCGGCACAGTTTCTCGCAGAACGTGCTCGAGCACTCCATCGAAGTGGCCCACTTGTGCGGATTGATGGCAGCGGAACTGGGTGAAGACATCCTGGCCGCCAAGCGATCGGGTCTGCTCCACGACATCGGCAAGGCCATGTCGCATGAGGTCGAAGGGCCTCATGCCAAGGTGGGGGCCGACTTCCTCAAGCGTTTCAATGAGTCGGATGCGATCATCAATGCGGTGGCTTCACATCATGAGGAGGTGCCGCACGAGAACGCCCTCGGCATCCTGGTGGCGGCGGCCGATGCCATCAGTGCCACGCGTCCGGGCTCCCGCAGCGAGGGCATGACAACCTACCTTCAGCGCCTCGAAAACCTGGAGCGCATCGCCTTTGAGTTTGCCGGCGTGGAACGGGCCTTTGCCATTCAGGCAGGTCGCGAGTTGCGGGTGGTGGTCAAACCGGAAGAGGTGGACGATCAAGCCTCCTTGCGCATGGCCCGCGAATTGGCCCGCCGCATCGAGGAAGAGTTGCTCTATCCGGGGCAAATTCGCATCACCGTGGTGCGTGAGACCCGGTGCGTGGAATACGCGAAGTAATCCCGCCGATTTCGTCTGCCGCATCTCCGTTCCTGCCCGTTTCTGGTTTCACACAGAAATGCCTGTTGCAAATGAGGTGACGTGTGTTGGGCTCCAACCATGTTCCGCGTTCTGCGCGCCTTGGGTCTTGCCTGCATGAGTGCCACTGTTTTTGCTCAGATTCCCGACAGTCTGGTGGTTGAGGGGATTCCTCCCATCCCGATCAGCCTCAAGCGCGATGCCTCTCGCTATCTGGAATTCCGGACCGCGGTCTTCGCAGCCTGGCATCCGGTCCGAAGGGAGATGCTCATTGGAACGCGGTTTGCAGAGACGCTCCAACTGCATGCCGTCGCCCAACCGGGAGGCGCTCGACGCCAATTGACCTTCTCTGCCGAGCCTGTGGCCGGAGGGCAATTCGAGCCCCGCCAAGGTCGTTTCATTGTCTTCAGTCAGGATGTCGGGGGTGGCGAATTCTACCAATTGCACCGTCTCGATTTGGCCGATGGCCGGTCGACACTCCTGACAGATGGTCGGAGTCGCAACGGCAATGCCCGTTTTTCGGGGGATGGCCGGTGGCTTTTCCACAATTCCACCCGACGGAATGGCCGCGACACCGATGTGTGGCGGATGGATCCGCTGAGGCCCGAATCGGCCGAGATGGTATTGCAGGTTTCGGGTGGCGGTTGGGCGGTGCTTGATGTCCTCGAGGATGGATCCCGCGTGCTGCTGCAAAACCGGCGTTCCATCACCGACAGTGAACTGCACTTGCTGGAGGTCTCCACGCGGAAGCTGTCGAGGCTGACGCCCACCCACGAGCGGGTGGTGTCGTATGGTTCGGCGCGGTTTTCCCGGGACGGGCGCAGCGTGTTTGCCACCACCGATTTGGATTCCGAGTTCCTTCGGTTGGTGCGGATTGATGCAGCCACGGGGAATCTCGTGCCACTGGTGAGGACTGCTTCGAAAACGCCGACCTGGGATGTCGAGGCCTTTGAGGTTTCTCCGGACGGCGAACATCTGGCCTTTGTCTCCAACGAAAATGGTTCCAGCCGCTTGTCGGTCCTGCAGTTGGGCTCCGGTAAAGTGCGTCTTCTCTCCGCGATACCGTCCGGGGTGATGACCGGCTTGGAATGGCATGAGAACGGCCGTGATCTGGGGTTCGGTTTGGCCCATGCCCAATCGCCTTCGGATGCCTATTCGGTGGACATCAAGACCGGCCGTCTCACCCGCTGGACCGAGAGTGAAACAGGCGGACTGCCGGCCAAAGCATTCCGGGAACCGGAGTTGATCACGATCCCGAGTTTCGACCAGTTGAAGGTCAGTGCCTTCGTGTATCGACCGGATCCGCAGCGTTTTCCGGGCAAACGACCGGTGGCGGTGATCATCCATGGCGGCCCCGAATCGCAGTCGCGGCCGGGATTCATGGCCCGGTACAACTACTTCATCAACGAGTTGGGCATCGCGTTGGTGGTGCCCAATGTGCGCGGATCGGCTGGCTACGGAAAACGGTTCCTGACCCTCGACGACGGATACCTGCGCGAGGATTCCGTGAAGGACATCGGCGCATTCCTCGATTGGATCGCGACCGATTCAGGACTGGATCCGGCCCGGGTCTCCGTGATGGGAGGCAGCTACGGCGGCTACATGACGTTGGCGTCATTGGTGCACTTCAGCAATCGGTTGCGGTGCGGCGTGGATGTCGTGGGTATTTCCAACTTTGTCACCTTCCTCACCAACACCCAGGAATACCGTCGGGATTTGCGGCGGGTGGAATACGGGGACGAGCGCGATCCGAAGATGAGGGCTCATCTGGAAAAGATTTCTCCGCTCAACCAGGCCGACCGGATCCGGGTACCGCTCTTCGTGGTCCAAGGCAAGAACGACCCCAGGGTGCCCTTGAGCGAGGCCGAACAAATGGTCCAAGCGGTGCGTGCGCAGGGGCAGACTTGTGCCTACCTGATGGCCAAAGACGAGGGACACGGGTTCGCCAAGAAGCCGAATGCGGACTTCCAGTTCCTGAGCACCATCCAGTTCCTGCAAGAGCACCTGCTGGGTCGGGAGCCGGTCCGATAGCTTTCTGTTCCGGGTCGATGAGGTGGTCGTCCGCCCGAGCCACTCAGCGGAAGAGTCCGTCGGCCCATTGCAGTCGGAACCACGGGAACATCACCTCCACGGCGACCAGTCCGAGGAACAAGGTGCTGATGGTTCCGTTGAGCTTGAAGAACGCCGCATTGATGGAGGCGGTGTCCCGGCGGCGGGCCAGGAGGTGCTCGGCCAGCAGCAACACGCCGATGACCACCAGACCCAGCCAGTAGGCCAGTCGGAAGGCAGCCAAGGCTCCGAAGATGGCCAGCAGGATCCACAGCAGCAGGTGGGCGATGAAGGCGACGCCCAAGGCATTCTTGGGTCCCCAGCGCACCACCAACGAGCGCAGTCCCTGACGACGGTCGAATTCGTAGTCTTGGGTGGCGTAGATGATGTCGAAACCGAAGAGCCACAAGAGCACCGACAGGGCCATGACCAACGGCACGAAAGCGCTGTGGCTGAGCTTCAGTTTGCCGTCGATCATCGGGAGAAACTCCACGCCACCTTTGACTGCCAACCAAGCCCCGATCGGGGCGATGGCCAGGGCGATGCCCAGCCAGACATGGGTGAAGTCGGTGAAGCGCTTGGTCAGCGAATAAAAGCAGACAAGGAACAGCGCCACCGGCGACAGGGCAAAGCATAGGGGGTTGAGCGCCCAGCTGGCGGCCACCAGGCCTGCTCCGCTCAAGAGGCACAGGCTCACGGCGCTGGTCATCGAGATGGCGCCCGCCGGCAGGTGTCGCCCGGCGGTACGCGGATTCAGGGCGTCGAACCGGCGGTCCACGATGCGGTTGAAGGCCATGGCGCAGGTGCGGCCGCTGACCATGGCTGCCAGCACCAGCACGAAGACCCGCCATCCGGGCCAACCGCGTTGGTCACGGGCGGCCAGCATCATGGAGGCCAGCGCGAAGGGGAGGGCGAACACCGTGTGGCTGAACTTCACGAATGAGGCCCACTTGGACAGCAGGGAAATCATCGGAGCGTATTGTCGGGGGCGATCACTGGAGGCGGGGAGTTTCGGTATCCAGAGCCATGTTCATCAATCCTGAAGCATCCGGAGGTGAGGCGGGAATCCATTCGATCAGTGGCACAAAACTATTCGACTTCTTCCTGCCAGCGGACGCTCAACCGGTGGGCGATTCCCATGTGGTCGAGCACGCGGGCGACCACGGTATCGGCGACAGCCTCAACCGTGGTGGGTCGGTTGTAGTAATGAGGGTTGGCAGGAATGAGTTGAACGCCCGCGAGGAGGAGAAGTTCGAAGTTCTTCACATGCACCAGCGAAATGGGTGTTTCGCGCGGAACGAGGATGAGTTTGCGGCGCTCCTTGAGCATCACGTCGGCGCAGCGGAGCATGGCGTCGGAGCTCAATCCGTGGGCGATCCGTCCCAAAGTTCCCATGCTGCACGGGATCACCACCATCGCATCCGGCGGATTGGATCCGCTGGCGAAGGGAAGGTTCATGGAGCGGTGATTGTGGATTTGGATACCCTCAGGCAATCGCAGTCCGCCGGGTTGCTCGGCTTCGACCACTTGGGGAGCGTACTGGCTGAGCATGACATGGACTTCGTGTTGACGGGGATCCAATTGGTCCAGCAGGCGCTGGGCATAGATCGTCCCGCTGGCTCCGGTGATGGCAATCAGCAGTCGCATGACCGGCACACCATGCCGCTAAAGTGCCGGAAGCCAAAGTAGAAGCGGCATCCTGAGGCCTGCGAAGTCTTGGTATGACGAGTCGGGAGAGTTCGCGGATGAGGGATCGAAGGGGCAGTGCCGGCCATTTGTCACAAACTGAATGCGCTGCGTTCGACATTTTTTGCAACCTGTCGCTTGAATCCCCCCCGCTCGTTCCTAGAGTCCCGGCCTTGCGTCGTTGTCACACATGAGCGAACCGAAACCTGTCCCCGCTGCCCCCACCACCCCGTGGGACATCCCCACTGCGCGCTCCCTCTACAATATTGACCGCTGGGGTGCGGGGTATTTTGACGTGAACGCCAACGGAAACGTGGTGGTCACACCGTTGCGCGAGAAGGGTGCGGCCATTGAGATTTCGGACATCATCGAGGAGGCGCGCGAGCGAAAGCTTCAGTTTCCACTGCTCATCCGTTTCCAGGACATCCTACGGGACCGCGTGGCCCATTTGAACAACGCCTTCCGCAACTCCATCACCGAGTTCCAATACAAGGGCAGCTACCGTGGGGTGTTTCCCATCAAGGTGAATCAACTGCGTGAGGTGGTTGAGGAAATCCTCGATGCGGGCAAGGCCTTCAACTTCGGCTTGGAGGTCGGTTCGAAGCCCGAGCTTTACGCGGGCATGGCGCTGCAAGACCAGCCCGGCGGCCTGATCATTTGCAACGGCTACAAGGATCAGGCCTTCATCAAGCTGGCTCTTTCCGGCATCAAGCTGGGCAAGAAGGTCATCATGGTGGTGGAGAAGCTCGAGGAACTCCGCCAGATCATCACGGTTTCCAAGCAGGTGGGAGTGGAGCCGATGATTGGCATTCGTGCACGGCTGCTCAGCAAGGGGGCGGGCAAGTGGGCCGAGAGTGGTGGTGAAAACGCGAAGTTTGGTCTGAGCACCTCGGAGCTTCTGGCGGCTGCTGAATTGCTCCGTTCGGAGAATCTGGCCAGCAGCTTCAAGTTGCTGCATTTCCACATCGGATCCCAGGTTCCGGACATCTTGACCGTGAAGAAGGCCGTGCAGGAGGCAGCCCGCTTCTACGCGAAGCTCAAGAAGATGGGATTTCCCATCGAGTTCATGGATGTGGGTGGTGGTCTGGGTGTGGACTACGACGGATCCCGAAGTGCCTTTGACAGTTCGACCAATTACACGCTGCAGGAGTACACCAACGATATCGTCTACTACATCGCCGATGTCTGCAACGCAGAGGGGGTTGCGCATCCGGACATCGTCAGTGAATCAGGCCGCGCGCTGGTGGCCCACCACTCGGTGCTGGTGGTGGAGGTGTTCGGGTCGATCGACAAGACCCGTCAGGAGATCCAATTCCAATACGGTGCAGACGAGCACCGCTTGGTGAAGGAGATGCTCGATATTCGGGACAACCTCGGAAAGCTCAACAAGTTGGAGGCGTTCCATGATGCGCTGGAGCGCAAGGAGGATGCGCACCAGATGTTTACGCTGGGTGTGCTGGAATTGCCGGAGAAGGCCAAGATTGAGACGCTGTATTGGGAGATTTCGAAGGAAGTGGTGCAGTCGTTCCGTGGTCAGGCCTACGTGCCTGAGGAGATCCGGCAATTGGAGGACAGTCTGGGTGACCAGTATCTGTGCAATTTTTCGGTGTTCCAATCGTTGTTGGACCATTGGGCCCTGGGACAGTTGTTCCCGGTGATGCCGGTGCACCGATTGCTGGAGCGTCCGACGCGCGAAGGGACGCTGGTGGACATCACCTGCGATTCTGATGGGTGCATCAACAAGTTCGTCGATTTGCGCGATGTCCGGGACACCTTGCCGCTGCATGACCTGCGGGAGACGCCGCAAGGACAGGAGCCCTATTACCTCGGTTTTTTCCTCATGGGGGCTTATCAGGACATCATGGGTGATTTGCACAATTTGTTCGGCCGGGTGAATGAGGTGCATGTATTCCTCGAGCCCGATGAGCCCTGTGGCTACTACGTTGAGGAAGTGATCGAGGGCAACACGATCAGTCAGTGTCTGACTTCGGTGCAGTATGAAGAGGGAGAGCTGAAGCGGCAGATGAAGGCTCAGGTGGATGCGGCCATCAAGAGTGACAAGCTCAAGCCTACTGAGGGCATGCGTTTGCTCGATGAGTACGAGCGTGGGCTCAAGGAATACACTTACCTTGATATTCATCCCGCCGCCCCGGCGGGGAATGGTAATGGGCATTCGCGGTAGCTCCGCGGGATCGGACCTTTGCGCGCTGAGGAGGCTCTGGGGAGGATGAGCTTTCGCGCGGTGCGCGATGGAATTGGGTGTTCGCCTCCAAGGCTCGCTGCGGCCCGATCCCGCTCCGCTTGGGTTTTGGTGGGCTCCGCGGGATCAGGCCTTTGCGCGCTGAGGAGGCTCTGGGAAGGATGAGCTTTCGCGCTGTGCGCGATGGAATTGGGTGTTCGCCTCCAAGGCTCGCTGCGGCCCGATCCCGCTCCGCTTGGGTTTTGGTGGGCTCCGCGGGATCGG